>Ga0208019_1000010_pt1 | contig 98028 bp, 114 predicted proteins | sample CB_VirMetaG_5_FD_184540 | JGI IMG/M metagenome (GOLD analysis project Ga0208019, IMG submission 184540) | Freshwater to marine saline gradient viral communities from Chesapeake Bay - CB_1508_1D Viral MetaG (SPAdes) (version 4) | ecosystem: Environmental > Aquatic > Marine > Coastal | place... | reverse complement strand
AATGCTGACTGGTTATTCAAAAATCTGCTATTTTCTTTGAGAAGAGGTTTTAACACTTCGTGTAACTTACGAAATGCTTCAGCTTTCTCAGAATCCTCAGCATTTGAAACTGCAATCCTTCGTAGATTTCTAGCTAGATCTCTATATGGGTTTCGTGATACAAATTTAAATTTCATTTTTTTTCCTTATAATATTTTTAGCATGGAATTCACTTCCGTGCAAGTTGAAAATTTATTAACAAACTCCATTCGATTTCTGTTAATGTCTTATGTATTAAATACCGCCCATGAGTGGTACACGCTTTATAGGAGCTTTACCCCAAAAGTCATTCTTATCATACCATTGATAAGTTTCTTGCTTGATCCAGTATCGATTCGTTTGAGTTGCTATTTCATTATAGTAGTCATAGTCATCACTAAAAGGATCAATTCTGTTAGCTGCTTCTCTAAACCAAGCTAGCGCAAGTGGAGGATTCCATCTAGCGATATTAGCAGCTTCACGACAAGTACGACGTACACTCCAGTCAACAAAACTAGAGGTACCGAAAGCATTGATATCTTGTTTTTTAGCCCTTGGCATTTTTTAACTCCTGTATTTCTTGGTTTATTAACATTACCACCTCAATGATGTACCGTCCAGCCGTAAATTCACCTGATGACTCTTTTATCTCATGATATTCATCAAGTGCTTCTGTAGCTTCGGCATAACCTTGTAAGATAAACAGTTTTATGCTTTCTAGTGCTTCATTCAGTCGTGGTCTTTTTCTTATATTCATAATAATATCCTTTTTTTAGGGAAGTTTCAAGCAAAAATTAGCTTACAGATAGATTCTTGTTGACAAAAAGTTCACATCTTTGTATAGTATAAGTATGTATGCAACTGAAACTTATGTAAGACATGAAGCCAAAGAACTCCACTCGTTGATCAAAGATATGGCCAATGAGCTTGGAGGAGATATTCGTTATCTTCATCAGGAGATTCAACAACTTTCTGAGCGCCTTTCTATGCTTGAAGAACAGATTAGATTAGTTAGAGAGGAAAATCGTAATGAGCCATAAGATTGTGGGTGTTAGTCACTCGAACAACTCAACTATTAAAGTTTATATAAAAAATCAGCTTGATGCAATCTCTGATTATAATTCTGCCCTGCTAACAGAAGAGGCTGATGAAACTTATTTTGCGATTCAAAACCACATTTCTCCTGATCGCCGAACTCGCTTCCCAATGTACATATATCTTAAAAACGACAAGTTTGTCACTTGTCTGCATGGCAAGTTTGAAAACGCTGCAGTTTTCAACTGGATTAACTCGCTAGGTATATAATGAATATTCTGTTAACAGGCGGACTAGGATTCGTAGGTTCTCACCTTGCCCGCGCGTTACTTCCCAAACACACGCTTTTTATTATAGATAAATTTAACGAACACTATCCTGGATATGCACAGATACATCGAGGTAGTAAAGGTCTACAGCCTGTTAATGATATAGAAGCGCGACATCGTAAACTAAACTGGGAATATAGACAAGAGCTGTTAGTAGACTTTCCTGATGATGAGATAAATCGTTACTGGGCGTATGAGTGGTTACCTGATACGCAGTATAAGCAATTTGATCTAGTTATTAATGCAGGCGCTCTTTCAGAGGCGATCCTCTCACAATACTATAAGCGCTTTTGTAAGATGAGTATAGTTGGAAGTTTGACTTGTATAAAAGAAACCTATGATTGTCCTGTGCTGCACTTTAGTAGTAGCATGGTGTACGGAACCTGGGAAGGTGCTGTGTCCGAAACAGCTCAGATCGCTCCAGAGAGTTTTTATGGTGAGTGTAAAGCAGAGAGTGAAAGCCTCTGTGACTCTCGTGATATTATACTGCGACCTATTCACATTTTTGGTATGGGTGATGGTAAGTTTTCAATATGGATGAACCTAGAAAGACAGCTGGCGGCAGGTAAACCTTTAAACGTAGAAGCAGCAGATTGTATTTACATCAAAGAACTTGTACCAATTATTGAAAAAATAGTTGATAATTGGCAACCTGGAACTTATAATATATCATCTGAAATAATAAGGGATGGAAGAGCTATACAAGCTGTATATCCAACTCCCTTTGAATGCGTAAACAAACTAGGACCAACAGGTAAACCTAGAGGATCATTAGATAGTTCAAAACTAAGAGAGACATTTGATATTACACCTATGTATAATGATTATAAACAAATGATAGAGGATTATTACAAAGAGTATGTATGTTATAGTCAGGGATAATGACGTATCAAAAGCTGCTAAACTGCTAAAACGTAAATTACACAATGAAGGCGTTTTAAAAGAAGTGCGAGATAGACGAGCATTTGTTTCAAAAGGGGAACAAAAAAGAGCTGCTGAAAAGGCGGGTAGATACAGATGGATGCGTAAACGACAAAAGTTAGAGCAACAGTTTGTTCGAGAAGAGCGTAATCAGCTAAGAAATAATAAAAATAAACGCAGACAACAAAATAAAAAACCTTACCAAAAAAGAAGAACATAGCTTACTGTTAAGGATCTTGTTGCGTTGTATTTTTAATTGTTAAATGGTTAAATTATTGTTACTATAAGTAAAATTATAGGAGATTGTAATGAAAGCATTTAAAGGCACATTTAAGAAAAAAGATGGTCAACTTAGGCAAATGGTATTCGCAAGAATAGAAGACTTGCCGAGTAAGTTTGTAGCCAGTAAAATTAATGGAGCTGGTAATGAACAAAAATATCCCAAAGGCTTAGAGCTAGTATGGGACTTAGAAGCTGATAATTTTAGAATATTTAACTATAATACAAAAGAAGATCTAAAAGAGCTTGAGATAGAAGAAAGTCTATTCCTATGACAGAGTTTAGTAAAAGTATATTAGGAATTTTTACCCAAAACAGCACAACATTAGCACTAACTTATACTTTTGGACACATAATTATTGCAGCAAATGTGATTTACTGGCTAACTGGTGCAACTATATGGGAAGCAGGAGTTGTTGCTTTTATAGAGCCTGCTATAAATGGACTTTGGTTCTTTGTTCTTCATAAAGTATGGATTCATGTTGCAAAAAATTAATTTACAAATAGATCATGATCTTATATTAAAAGAAATTAACAACCCTAAACTTAAGTGGTTTGGTTGGAATTTTAAAAACTTTGATAAAGATCGTACAATAACTTCAATTGATTGGGGTAAAAACTCTGAAATCGGAGTTTTCAGTTTAAGATTCAGCAAACATCAAGATACGATACTAAAAGCTATACCTGAGTTAAAAGACATCAGTTTTAATGCAGAAAAATCTCACATAACTAAAACACTTCCTCAAGGCGGACTTCCTTGGCATAAAGATTATAAACGTAGTAAAGCATTATTGATTCCGATTGGAGTAAATAAAGGTGAGATATTTTATAAAAACTTTTCTTTTAAATATGAAGGTCCTACATACATTACAACAAATGTCTTGCATAAGACTCAAAATGATAGTAATATTAACAGATATACAATACAACTACATATAAACTAGTGCTTCGTTTGAGAAGCAGATAATAAAACAAACTGGACACGGGGGCAGTACCCGTCACCTCCACCAATAAATAGGTTTTTTAATGATTACTTCTTTTATACCTGTATTCGAAGATAATATGCGTAGACTTAAAAAAGAAATTGAAAAAGAGCTTAAACGAGCTAAGTCTGATAGAAGAAAACAGTGGCTTCGAGACACTCTTCGTGATGTTAGACATACTCGTGATCTAATTAAACAAGCTAAGCCAAGCATATCTTGTCCTCATTGCGGGGGTAAAATAAATGGGGGTGAAATAGGATCGACAGATGTATAAAACTGATTCGAGAAGCAGGTGCGCAAGCGACCTTAACCGCAAGATTTTATAAATGCAAATGATAATTTTGCACCTCAGGAGTTAGCGCTAGCCGCTTAATTCCTATGCGCCGCTAGGAGCGTGGAAACAGAATCCTAGCACATACCCAAATTCAAGAGGAATTCATGTTAAAAACTTATATTTTAGGTAATGGTGGTTTTGCACAAGAAGTATTTGAACAAATATTTCTTAATGAACCAGGAAAATTAGATTTTGGTGGTTTTATAATCATTAAAAATGATAAAGCTCACGTTATAAATGATGACGGAGTAAAACTGTTTAACTATGATAAAGAAAGTCGTTTTATTATAGGCACATCGAACTATGAGTGGAGAAAAGTCTTTATAGATCATATTACTAGATTTTATGAAATAAACGTAAAACACTTTCCAAACGTACAAGCCTACAACGCACATATATCTGGAACAAGTATGCAAGGTGTAGGAAACTTATATTTATGCTTCACACTAATCAATGCAAATGCAGACATAGGTAATTTTAATACTTTTAATTGTTATTCTTCTATACATCACGATACAACAGTTGGAGATAATAATTTTTTTGCTGCCTATGCTAGTTCATTACCTTGTAGAAAAATTGGAGATAATAATATATTACAACCTGGAGAAGTATTATATGAAGATATGGAAGATGACGAGATTCTCTCTTCAGGAGTAGTGCATGACGGTAATCTCCTCATCACATAAAGTTGCTTGTATGCAACCGTATTTGTTTCCTTATTTAGGATATTTTCAATTAATAAATGCAGTTGATGATTTTATTGCTTTAGATGATGTTGGTTATTTTAAGAAAGGTTGGTTACATCGCAATCAGATTATGATAAACAATCAGCCTTTTTTATTTACAATTCCTTTGCACAAAGCTTCACAAAATCGTTTTATAAATGAACACTATATTCAAGATAATTGGAGTACTAAGTTTTTAGTCACACTAAAACATGCGTATAGTAAATCTCCTTATTTTGATGATTGTTGGGAATTTATTGAGAAATTAATTCTAAGCACGTATAAAAAGAATCTTGCAGAAGCTGGTCTTTATATACTAAAGCAAATAAGTTTGAGATTCAAATTACAAACCAATTTTGAGTTATCATCTAAAATTAACACTGGTGATAAAACAAAACAAGATAGAATCATAGCTTTATGTAAATCTAAAAATGCGTTAACATACATCAATCCAATCGGTGGCAAAGAAATTGGTATGTACCATAAAAAAGATTTCAAACCTATTGAATTAAAATTTATACAAAGAGAAGATAGTGAAGGAATGTATTCAATTATTCATTATCTTTTTACAAAAAGCTCAGATGAGATAACAGATATACTGAATCAGTATAAATTAATAGATTAAGGAGAAAAAAATGAAATTATCTAAACTTAAAAAAATTAATGAGTCATACACTATCTATCGTTACGACAACGGTTTTCGTTTTGAAGCAGGCGGTCGTGATGCTGAGAATGAGTACAAGAACGTTAATTTAATTCTTAACAGCGAAGAAGAACTAATTGAAGTTATTCAGGAAGCAAACGCAATGGAAAAGGATGATTAAACATGGCAGTAAAACCAATAATAATTTTTGGTAATAAAGATTTAGCTGAAATGGCTAAATTTTACTTTACTCAAGTAGGTAGACGTGTAGCAGGGTTCACAATGGATAATCCTGAAAGCGATACGTATAAAAAATTACCTATGTGGGATGCAGAAACTATACATCTTGATTGTCCTTATACTGAGTATGATATGTTTGCACCTATTTATAGTAATATTACGAGACAAAAAATTTATGAAAGACTACTAGGTTTAGGATATAAACTAGTAAATTTTGTACATGAGACTGCTCATATATGGAATCCAGGCGTGATAAGTAGAAACCAAAATATCTTCATACAAGAATATAATAATATTCAGTATGGAACTACTATAGGTGATAATAATATTTTTTGGGCAGGTAATCATATTGGGCATCATGGTATTATCGGTGCGCATAATTATTTTAGTTCTCATGTAGTTTTATCAGGACATTGTAAAATAAGTAATGGTAACTTTTTTGGTGTGAATTGCACAATAAAAGATGGTGCTAATATAGCTAATGGTAATTATTTTGGTGCTAATTCCTATATCTCTAAAAATATAGATACAGATAATACATTATATTTTGGAACACCAGCTACTCCTAAAGGCGATGCCAAAAAGTATATGTAATGTGGACAAACAAAAGAATTATTTTTAATAACCGAAGAGCGCAACTACCTGTAGCAGAATTTACAGATGAGGTTTTTAATATCTACTATACCTCAAGAAATGTAAAAAACCAAAATATGGGTTACAAACTTACTTTAGATAAAAACTTTAATGTTTTAGATGATAAACTTATACTAGAACCTGGAAAACCAGGTTCATGTGATGTTTCTGGAGTAATGCCTACAGCCATTTGGGGTCGTAATTTATACTATATTGGGTGGACTCTTAGGCATGATGTTCCTTATTATAATTATACTTGTTTAGCTCAAGAAGAAAATGGTAGATATACAAAACTAGGGCCAGTGCTTCATGCAGATACAATAGGTGATGGTTATACAGGAACATTAGCTCTTCTACATACTCATCACACAAAATTTGCATATTATTTAAATTGTATAGATTGGCTACCAGACGAAAATAATAGTCTACAACCAAGTTACAACATTGGTTTAGCAGTAACTAAAGATGGAATTAATTTTAGTAAAATGAAAGACCCAGCTATAGACCTTGAAGGAGAAGAAGCAGGAATTTCCTCGGCTACAGTGATTGAGCATGAAGGTGTATATCACATGTGGTTTTCTGTACGACACGCTAAAGAGTTTAGGACAAATCCAGATAAAGCTTATAAAATTAAGCATGCAACATCTAAAGATGGTTGGAACTGGACAAGAGATGATAAATTTGGTATTATACCAGAATATGAATTTGAATCAATTATGTGCGCTTATCCCTCTGTGTTAAAAATTGATGATTCGCTATATATGTTCTACAATGGCAATGGTTTTGGGGAAACAGGTATAGCTTTAACCACAATGGAAACAAACTATTTATGAAAATCACTGAATATCACGAAAATGGATATACCATCGCTAATAAACTAGTAGAGCCTACGTTTTTAGATGAAATTGTAAGAACTATAAAAGCTCCTTTTTACAAACAAATAGAGCGTTTTGGTTATAGTTCTATGATTGATCTTTATGAGGAAATGCCTGATATTTTTATGAATTGTGCAAAGCATGCTCAATGGAATTTACAACTTCATCATCTTGGAGTTATGTTAGGATATAAAGTAGGTGCTTTTATGCAAAGAGAGCCTCTTATTAATATCTGTACTCGCCCTGTGATATATTTTAATAATCTTAAAACAGCTAAGAAAGCAGTAAATCATACTACTCCTGCACATGCAGATTCTATATCGATGAAAGGATCAGAAGATGCAGTAGTGGTTTGGGTTCCTCTTATAGAGATGTCAGAGGAGCATGGATTTCTAGAAATAGCTCCTAAAAGTCATATATTAGATCATTCTATTAAAAAATTCGAAGATGGTTTTGGAAACGTAGATGAAGAACTATTTACTTTTGAACCTATTAAAGTTAAAAAAGGCGATGTATTAATTTTTAACTCAAATTTAGTTCATAGAAGTGGAAAACTACAAAATGATAAAGTAACTAGGTGGTCTGCACATTTTAGATTTAATAATATGTATGATGAACGTTTTATTACTAACGGCTATCCTCACCCTTATGAGTATAAAAATATAACATGATAGATATATATTTTAGAACATCTTCCAATAAAAAATCAACAGCAAGACCATCATGGTTTAGTTATGAAAAATGCTGGAATAATTTAATACAAACTAGAATGAATAATCCTATTACCGTAATCCATGACGGACCTGTTGAAAAACCTAGTAAATATGAAGAACACGAAAACGTAAAAGTTATAGAAATAGATTCTGAAAAAATATTACCTAAATTACTAGAAGAGTGGGAAAATAGTAATGAAACATACTGGGATAGAGACTCAAAAGGTCAAACATATGAAAAAAGAGTTGAAGCACCTGACAGAGAAAAAGCTGCGGGTTGGTTAATGTATCAACAAATATATGCTAATTTAGATACTGATAAAGGTAGTGATTTAATATATATAATTGAAGATGATTATCTACACCTAGGAGCTTGGCCTATGGTTCTAGAAAATTTATACGAATGCCACCCATTAATAACATATTCAACTCTGTATGATCACCCTGATAAATATACACAGAGATATACAAATATTAAAACCCCTTTAATTATTAGTAACTTTTCTCATTGGAGATTTGTTCCTAGTACTTGTGGAACTTTTGCTTGTAGAATCAAAGATTTTATCGAAGATAAAGATATTCACATGGATAATCTAGGAGATCACAATAAGTTTATTAAATTAGCAGAGAAAAGAAGAAGCATAGCTTCACCTATACCAGGTATAGCTACTCACTGTGTTGAGCCTTGGATTTCACCTTTTAGAAGTTGGACAGAAGTATGATTAACTTTATACCTATAAAAAACTTTAATAATGAAACATTTATTAAATATTTAAATTCTAGCATATCTATAAATCAAATGACCAATTATGGTCCTAATGTTCAATTATTAGAAAAACGAGCTAGAGATATGCTTAAAATACCCGAAGAGTTTGATGTTATTGCTACAAGTAGCGGAACTACTGCACTACACACTGTTTTTTGGTCATTTGAACGACAACAAATGAAAAGTTTAAATAAAGCAGTGCAAAATTTTACGTTTCCAGCTTCAGCACAAGGGGTTATGTCAGGAGCTACAAAGATTGATTTTGATATTTCCTATAATATTGATTTAGCACATAGTTTAATGCAAAAATACTCTGAAGTTATTTGTATAACAAACCTATTCGGACATTTACAAAATCTTGAATTAATAGTGAACAGGCTAAAAGCTGCTGATAAGATAGTTATATTTGATAATGCTGCCACACCTTATTCATTCTATAGAGGTATTAACAGCTGTGCATTAGCTGATGGATCTTGTGTATCTTTACATCATACAAAGCCTATCGGATTCGGAGAAGGGGGTTTAGCTATAGTTAGAAAAGAAGTTTCAAAGTTTGCCAGAGAAGCTGTAAATTTTGGGTGGGTAGACGGTGCTTTTAATGAGAGAGGCTCAAATTTTAAAATGAGCGAGTTAAGTGCTGCAGGAATTTTACAATACTGGGATAGTTTTAATATTGACGAAATGGCTAAAATATACAGAGAAAATTATTTTGAAATGACTTATAAGCTAGCAGCAAAATATGGTGGTAAGTCACATCCTAATAACTCTGATGAAGAAGGTTTCTTTCCTTCAAATTTACCTTTTATCTTTTCAGAGCCTATATTACCAGAACAAATAAATGCAGATGTAGAGATTAAAAAATATTATCAACCTTTAGAAAATTTACCTGTTTCAAATGATTTATATAGCAAAACATTAAATTTTCCTATTCATGAGAGATATGATATATGAAAATAGCCACAGTTACTGGAGTCGGCGGTTTCATCGCTACAAATTTAACTTTTGAACTACTCAATCGAGGTTGGAAAGTTTTTGGGGTAGATGCAGAAACAAACGTTTCAAATGTTGATCAAATTGGTGAAATGATGAAATCTCCAAACTTTACTTATGCAAAAAGTAAAATTCAAGATCTAGATTGGATTCCTGAATGTGATGTGTTATTTAACCTAGCAGCAGAAAGTCACGTTGATAATTCTATTGAAGCCTGTTCTGAATTTATTGACTCAAATATCCATGGTGTCCGTAATTTACTAGAGATTATTAATAAAAATATAACACGAAGTACAGATAAACCTCTATTTTTTCATTTCTCTACTGATGAAGTTTATGGGGATCAACTAAAAGGTAAGGTTACAGAAGAATCGCCTCTTAAACCAAGTAATCCTTATTCAGCTACAAAAGCAGCTGCAGATATGTTAATCCAGTCTTGGGCTAGAACACACGGTTTAGATTATATAATTGTAAGACCCTCAAATAATTATGGAGCTTTTCAATATCCTGAAAAGTTTTTACCTTTAGCTATAAAAAGACTGCAGAGAGGTAAAAAAATTAAGTTACATGATGGGGGAAATCCTGTTAGAACTTGGACACACGTTCATGATACTGTATCTGCTGTTTTACTTTTATTAGAAAAAGCAGATAGAAATCGAGTTTACAACATCTCATCAGAATTTGAACAGTCTAATTTAGAAACAGCAAAGAAAATAATTAATACATTTTACTTGGGTAAACCAAATAGAAAAATTCCAGATTTTGAAAAGCACATTGATACAACGTACAAAAGACCTGGACAAGATATTAGATATGCTTTAAGATGTGACTATCTTAAACAGTATGGTTGGTTTCCGCAGAAAAATTTTGATAACGAAATTGAAACCCTTGTTGCTCACTACAAAGAAAGGTTTGTCTGGTAATGAAAGTATTTATAACAGGTGTTGCAGGTTTGCTAGGCAGCAATCTAGCAAAATATTTATGCCAAAATAAAATAGAAGTTATTGGAGTAGATAACTTAATTGGAGGTATTAAAAGTAACATACATCCAAATATTCAGTTTCACAACACAAATATACTTAATACAGATACTTTAAAGCAAATGATGTGGGGTTGTGATGTCGTAGTGCATTGTGCCTCTTTACCATACGAAGGATTAAGTGTGTTTTCTCCTAAAATAACAGTAGAAAGCATAGTATCTGGTACTGTATCTGTTGCTTCAGCTGCTATTGCTAATAATGTGAAGCGATTTATTAACTTTTCATCAATGGCAAGATACGGTAGAGGAGTTCCTCCATTTTCAGAAAATCATAAAACAGCTCCTGTTGATCCTTACGGTCTCGCAAAAGTGCAAGCAGAAGAACAACTAGAGCTCTTAAGTAAAATTCATGGTCTAAACTACACTACTGTTGTACCACATAACGTAATTGGTGTTGGTCAAAGATTTAACGATCCTTTTAGAAATGTTGTTGCTATTATGATTAATAGAATATTATCTGGTAAATCAGTGATAATATATGGAGATGGAGAACAAAAACGTTCTTTTAGCGATGTTAGTGATTGTATTGATGCTGTTTATAAAATAATGATAAGTGATAGAGACCTTAAAGGTCAAGTTTATAATATTGGCCCTGACGAAAATGAAATAACTATTAAAGCTCTTGCTTATAAGATAGGACATTTAGCAAGTATGTATCCAGAGCTTGAACATTTTCCTGATAGACCTACAGAAGTAAAAAATGCTTTTTGTTCGAGTAATAAAATAAGAAAAGAGTTTAATTATAACGCATCTGTTCCTTTAGATCAAACTTTAAAAGATATGATAAGTTGGATTAAACCAATTAGAAAAGCTTTTGAGTATCATTTACCAATTGAGATAGAAAACGAAAATACTCCAAGAACCTGGAAAGATCAATTAATATAATGCAAGTCATAACACCTTATGTATTTGAAGAAGAAATTGCAAGTCATCAAATAAATTTTATGGATTATGATGTATATTATGAAAAAGACATTGCTGGAATAGGTTCAGACTTAATGTTCCAAAAAATGTGGAATAAGTTTCCAGATAAGGATATTTTTATTCTCCATGCCGATATGGGAGTACACGATGAAGACTGGAATACTAAAATAAAAGAGTATGCCAAAAATTATCCAAATGCTGGAATGATTGGTTGTTTATTACTGTACCCAGCTAAAGACGAAAAAGGTAACTATTATATACAGCACGCAGGAGGTAAATTTACCAACGATGTTCCTGATCATTATGGAAGTGGTCTAAATCTTGAAATGGGTAAACGATTTAAAGATGATTTAGAAATCGATACAGGACAGTACGATGAGGTTAGAGAAGTTGCTTGGACAACTTTTGGAGGATTATATATTCGTAGAGAGGTAATCAATAAAGTTGGTAATTTTTCTCCAGAATATGAGTGGACTTACAATAGGGATGTAGACTATTGTTTACAAGCTAGAAAACTAGGATATGATATTTTAAATGTTCCTGTGCGACTTTTACATCACGAATCACGGGATAATAAAAGAATAAAAGACGATTCTAAATTAAAGATGGAAATGAGAAACCTTAAAACATTACAAGAAAAATGGAAAGGGACAAAATGGTACACGACACTGGGGTGAAATGCGGAGAAAAATGTTTTGATGAATAGATTTATTACAAAAGAAGAGCTAACTAAAACACTTAACAAAAAGCCTGCACAACTTTTTGCAGGTTTAGGTATACTAGTTTGGTTAGCAGGAGCATTTGTGTTGATGTTACCGCTTGTATTATGGACTTTGTGTTTAGCCATAATGTTTTACCCACTGTGGTATATAGAAAATAAGATTAGAGGAGAAGAAAAAATTAATGGTTAAAATATCAAAAGAGTATGTTGAAGGTTGTTTAAAGTTAGCAGATAGCGAAAACTCAAAACTTACTATGACAGAAAGAGAACTAACAGGAGACAATTCTCCTAAACTTAAGAGCTTTTTAAATAATTTGTGCGCTAAAGACGGTACTAATTACTTAGAACTTGGAGTATACAGAGGAGCCAGTTTAATAAGCGCTATGTATGGTAATCTTAAGACAAAAGCAGTGGGGGTAGATAATTTTTCATATGATACTAAAGAAGTTAAAAAAGTACCTCCAAAAGGTTATATTTGGAGTAATGTTCAAAGTGCTCTGCACGATCGTATTAAAGTTTATACTAATACCCACGGTGCTAAAGTATTTGCACACGAAAATGTTAAGATTATTGAAGAAGATTTTACGAAAATAGAATGGCAAAAACAACCTAGATTTGATGTAATCAATTTTGATGTACTACCTATTACATACGATAATCTTGATGCACTATTTGATTTAGTTATAAAAAAAGCAACAGGACCAGAATGTGTTGTAGTAATAAACGGTTATTCTGATATTCAAAAATCTCAATGGGTAGATAATGCTCTTAAAACATACTCGAAAGACTTTGAAATTGTTTTTAAAGAGCAGAGAGTGTCTAGTAGTCAAAGAGATCATTTTGGTTATTATAGTGGTATTTGTATAGTAGGACTAAAAAGAAAAACTAGTACAAACAGTAAACCAATAACAAAGAGTGTTAATAAATGATTAAAAAGAGTGTTATAAGTTTGATTAGCTACGATGCTGAATATCTTCCAGCAAGCATCAAAACATACTATAATTATGTAGATGAAATTGTGCTTGGGTTAGATAAAAATAGAGTTACTTGGAGTAAGAATAATTTTACTTTTGATGAGAGTAAGTTATGGCAAGAACTAAGTGCTCTTGATGGAGATAGTAAAATTACTATAGTTGAAGAAGATTTTGTAAAATCAGATAAGCCTATAGAGAATGATAACTATGAAAGAAATTTTTTAAAAGAACAGTGTTCAAATGATTGGATATTTTCTTTTGATGCAGATGAAGAACTTTTAAATGCAAAAGATTTCTTTACTTGGTATTGTCCCATAGTAGAACCGTACTACAAAACAACTGATATAATGATGACATGGGCAACTCCCTTTAAAACTATTGATGATAAAACTTTAGTTATTGCAGAACCTAACGGTAACGCTTTTTTAAAAGAACCACAAGGAGTAGTTACATCAAAAGACAGCACATATGTATTCGCAAGATGGACAGATAAAGCGCAGAATCAATCTAAAAGATTAGCTTCTCCTCTTATAGCTTTACACTGGAGTCTCTGTAGGAAAAAAGATGATTTGCACCAAAAAATACATAATATAGGACATAGTGATATTGTAGAAAATGATCCTTTTTATAAAATATGGAACGAAGTAACACTAGAAAATCATAAAAACTACGTTAATTTTAAAACTTCTGGTATGGGTCCGCAATGGCCCGCTTTAAGAGCTGTGCCCACAGCCCAACTTAAAGATTTCTATCTTGCTTTTGCAAAAGGAGTATATCAATGATAATAGAAATAATTGGAAAATTTTATGATAACCAGTCTCTTACTATAATTAATAGAGAATTAGCTTTAAGATTGGCAATTAATAATGACATTTACATTACTCCTCTTGATTCACTTAATCCAGGCGCAAAAGTTAATAAAAACAAAATAAAAAAGATTAAAGAACTTGAAAATAAACAGTGGACTGATGAAACAATACCTGATATTCAAATAAGACATAGCTATCCTCCTATCTGGAGATGGCCAGTACATGAAAAAACTAAAGTTGTCTACATCCAACCATGGGAATGGCAAAAAGTGCCTTTTGAGTGGCAGTATAAATGGGAGCAGTTTGCAGATGCTTTAATTGTTCCTAGTGCTTGGGAGGCTGAAAATATACTAAATGGAGGTTTAAACCCTGAAAAATTGCACGTTGTGCCTAATGGGTATGACCCTGAAGTATTTAATAAAAAGGATAAAGCACCAGTTGCAGGCATAGATCCTACTAAGTTTAATTTTATATTTGTAGGGTGCCCTCAGTGGAGAAAAGGTCTAGATATTGTCTTAAACGCTTGGTCAAAAACATTTGTATCCGCTGATAACGCGAGACTTATTATTAAAGATACTCCACAAGTATATGGAAATAACAATATACTTAATGAAATTGTTAAATTACAATACAATACGAGTTGTGCAGGTATACTATATTTAGATGATAATTTTTCACAAGAAGAGATGGCAGCTATATATAAAAATAGTAAAGCAGTAGTACATCCTTATAGAGCTGAAGGGTTTGGAATGCACGTACAAGAAGCAGTAGCATCTGGTTGTGTGCCAATAATTTCTAATAAAGGACCAACTGATGAATTTATACCTAGTGTAGGGCTTGATTTAGATATGAGAGAGCAAAATATAAATATCAATGCGACTGAAGTATTTGCTCTTAAACCTGGAGATGCAACCACGATGATGAGCACTCATACAACTGTGCAAGAACCTACAATTGATTCTGTAGCTAATGCGATGAGATCTCTTTATACACATCATCATAAAGACCAGTTTTTTGACAAGGTAAACAATTTTAATCTTGAAAATTCTTGGGAAAATGTTATAGTCAGGTATAACGAAGTATTAACTAAGATTAATACTAAATTGAAAACAGATAGGAATAAATAAATGGCAGTTTATACTCAAACTAATGCCCCCGTCTATACTATTGATAATGTATATTTACAAACACACGTTGAAACGGCAGCAAATAATCAAAATAAAACAGATTATACTTGGAAAGTGGCTTATACACTTTCAGGTCAGGATCAAGCATTCTATATGTGTGGTGGAACAGATCAAGAAATTGATGTAAATGCAAGTACTCCAATTATAGATGTTAGACTTGCAAAAGATGATTTTATAGCAAATGTTGTACCTTTCATTAATACTCACGCAACTGCGATGACACAAACCTCAGAGACTGAAAAGAATGACTGGCGCTCTTAAAGAAAAACTACTGTGGGATTTTCACGGTAACGCACCTATCATAGATGAAACACAAACAGAATTACCTACAATCACTAAAAAAGCAGCCATTTATATAAGCTCAGTTTTAACAGAGGGTGAGATGTTTAGATTTGGTATAGCAGGTGGCGGCTGTAGTGGTTTTCAGTATCTATTTGATATTGCACAAGCACCTGATAGTAATGACGTTTGTTTTAGTACAGACCCAATCGCGATTATCGATAAAGAAAGCTTAACTTATCTCAGAGGGTCTGAGATTGATTTAGAAGATTCAGGACTTAATAAACAGTTAAAAGTTACAAATCCTGGTGCTAAAATGAGTTGCGGCTGTGGAACTAGCTTTGCTTACGATGATGCTTATTGGGAACAAATTATGGCTCAAACAGAGACTGAATGACGACACTTGATCATATAGTAGTGTTTCTTACTACCTTATTTATATATTTACACATTAAGCAATTATTATCAGTAGGCTCTATTTACATTATGAATGCTTTATTAGGTGTTTGGCTATCTTTGACCATATTTGATATGTATGCCCGTTGGAGAACTAAATGACTAATTACAAATGGATTATTAATGAAAGTAAACTTCCTTGGTTAAAATTAGATATTAAGATACCTCACGAAGAGATGCTTCAAGAGGCCATATCGTTAAAAGACGAGTTCACTAAACATAGAGATGAAGATAAATCTCCTGATTCAGGTTCTTATTCTCATAAAGGTTGGAGGAGTTTATGTATACATGGAATAGATCCCTATAAAACAAATCATTTTGTACAGTATGGTTATAAAAGTCATGACGAAACTCCCTATAAATGGACTGAAATTTGTGATAGATGTCCTGTCACTACAAAGTTTTTTAAAGATATATTTCCTTATAAAAGATACTTCAGATTACGATTTATGTTACTAGAACCAGGCGGATATATAACTCCTCACTATGATTCTGATGTAAATAAACTTTCTCCCATAAATATTGCTTTAAGTCACCCAAAAGGTTGTAATATGAAAATGAAAGGACACCATGGGTATGTTCCTTTTACTCCCGGAGATGCAATGTTATTAGACGTTGGTAATATTCATGCCTATATAAACAAAAGTAACGAAGATAGATATCATATAATAGTTCATGGAGTGCATGATAAAGCATATGAAAAATTAGTGGAGCGTAGCTATGAGAAAAATGGGCGTTGATAAAAAGTATGTTCTTGGTATTTATGATGATAGAACAACAATTCCAAATCTAGACTTAGCTCAAAAATCAAAAGAATTAACTGAGTTTTTTTCAAGATTTAAATACTTTGGCCCTTTGGTAAAAGGAACTTCTGTAAATCAAGTGTTAGATAAAGCTTGTGAAATTGAAGGAGCAGAATACTGTATTGTACAGTGTGTAGGACATTTAATAAAAACAAGTGAGTTTTTCAAGTTTATTGAAAAGTGGATAGAAATAAAAGACTTTTTTGTAACAGGGCATATAATGGATAGTCATACAGACAATTCACAGAGCAGAGGTGGTAACAAATATTATGGTCTTCATAAACAATGTATACTAGTAAATTTAAATTACTACAAAAAATTTGATAAACCAGTTTTTGGAGATAAACAACTAGAACCTTCAGAGACTCTCGCCGCAGCTCGTAGACACGCAAAAAATATACATGATGATTATACTCCTTTAGCCTTAATGCCTACAGAAGATACTTGTATTTGTACCCCATATGTTGATGGCTGGAACTTTGTAAATAAGTCTTTAGAGAATGGGCTTACTGTATACAACTTTCACCCTAAAATAAGAGGAGCAAAGCAATATCTATATCCAGCAAAAGGTGTACAAGTGCTTCAAAATCAATTGGCTTGGATTAATAATATTGTATCCTTTGCAAAAGACTGTGTATTTATATGGAATACTGAAAACTATATTGATTTAAAGTATTTAAAGTTTCCTAAAGATAGAAAGATTAAAAAACTTTATTGCGTTGCCGCAGCCTTTAAACCAAATATGATACTACATAAATTTGGATTTGATGAAGATACTGAAGTTGTTTATTTTGATTATAGTAAGCAAGCACTAGCATTTAAGAAATTACTTGTTACTCAGTGGAATGGAGTAGACTACCCCACATTTGTAAATAATGCTATTAAGCAACATGGCATAAATGTTACAGGAGGTAATGAAACACAGTTTTTAAGTGACTCAGAATTATGGACAAGAGAGTTAAAATGGTGGAATGGAAGTGACAATTTACAAAATCATTGGAATAGATATAGAAAATTAAAACATACTTATGTTCATATGGACTTATGTGAAAATCCTGAAGAATTATACCCATACATAACAGACGAAGAAGATTCAGTTATATGGTGGAGTAATGCATTTCATACAGTTAATGCCCATTACGTTAGAGGTTTACAAGGCGTTACAAAATGTTATAATGACTGGTTAAGTAATCTTGAAAAACGAAATAAAAATTTATACCTCCTAGGAAAAGATTACTTAGATCGACCTGTTGAGGGAGGTACCTTAAAGGAATATTTAGATGAATACAGACAAACTTAGATTATTTAAAAATATAGACGAAATAAAAGAGTATGCTAGAGTAAATGGTTATGATACTCCAGAAGCTAACGATTTAATTAAGCAATGGGAAGAAATAGATAAAACTCCTAAAAAAATTAAAAAGAAAAAAATATTAAACATATTACCTGAAGATGATGATACTGTTGAGGTAAAGTGAGTACATATAGATATTTAAAATTTAACTTAGAATCTGATCTATTAGCTGAGTGTAAAAATTTAGTTTATTATAATTATGATGATCGAGATTTAAAAAATGCTATTACTGCTTGTGCTATTAAAAGTCCTGACGGTAAACCTAATAATATGTTTAAAGTAAGTCCTGATATTTGCAGTAATTACATGTTTACTAGTATTACAGGGTCAACACCTAATCTTATGTATGAAATTAGTAAATTTAAATGTAATACTGCAAGAATAAGAATTTTAAAACAAGAACCAAAAAATGTAACGCCAATACACATTGATGAAGAAAATTGGCACAACCCTCCTGAAAAACACTTAAGAATTTGGATTGCAATTAACCACAATCCTAATTTTATTTGTGTTTTTGGTAAAGATGAAATATGCTTAGAAAAAGGGCAGGGTGTTGTTTTTGATCCAGATACTCCTCATGGAGCAAAAAATATAGACAGTTCAGAAGCGAGATATTCGCTGAATATGATTGTCAAACCTAACAAATGGTTAAGAGAGAATACTATTGAATATTGATTTTGGCACTGCTTTTCATAAACCAAATGGAAACGCAGTAAAAGTAACTTTAAATGAGTTTAGAGATAAACTATATTTACACATAAGAGAATATTCTATGGATGGAGATACCGGTCAATGGTACCCAACTAAAAGTGGATTTTCGCTACTAGCAGATGAAACAAGTTCGCTACTTCCCTTATTAGAAGCAGCCAGCCAAGAAGTAGCCAAGCAATATATTCGTAGTAATCAATTAGAATTAGATTTGGAGATAACAAATGAGCGTTAAAGCTTGGAATGATGAAGAAGAAGCAAAACTTATAAAAATGTATGTAGAGAGTGATATAAAAGATGTTTATACATTAGCAGATCATTTTTCTAAAGGTTACAGATCTGTTATAAGTAAGCTAGTACAATTAAAAATTTATGAGAAACCTGTAATAGATCATGGAGAAAAAGGACAAACAGTTAAAGTTATGCTTCGTGAAATAGAAGAACTACTTGGAATTCAAGTAGAAGGTACAAACCTTAACAAAAAGGAAAATCTTTCTTCTCTATTGGCCGCAATTAAAAGTAAAATAAATTAAATAAAACTTTTAAGGAGTTACCAATGTCAGTAAGATTAGTAAGCTATTCTCAACCAGTTAATATAATTGGTATAGATAATATTCAAGATTTAATTGCCTATTGTGCTAGAGTTAGTAATCCTGCTAATCAAATGAACAGTGAAACAAGTGAAAAACTAATAAGATATTTGATTAAACACGGACATTGGTCACCCCTTGAGATGGTATCAGCCTGTTTGGAGATAGAAACTACTAGAGATATTGCACACCAAATAGTAAGACATCGTAGTTTTTCTTTTCAAGAATTTAGTCAAAGATATGCAAATCCACAAGATATGAAAGAAACATTTACATACAGAGAACCAAGGCTGCAAGATACAAAGAACAGACAGAATTCAATTGAAACGTATGATCAACAATTAGAAATGGATTGGGGTCATATGCAAGAAGATGTAATAAAAATGTCTAAAGAAGCATATGATTGGGCAATTAGCAAAGGTATTGCTAAAGAACAGGCTCGTGCAGTCCTGCCCGAAGGTTGTACAAAAACACGTTTGTATATGAATGGTAATTTAAGAAGTTGGGTGCACTACATTCAATTACGTAGCGGTAACGGTACACAGAAAGAACACATGATTATTGCTAGAGATTGTGCAATAGTTCTTGAGCCTATTTTTCCTATGATAATGGAATTTGTAAATGACTGAATACGATTCTACTAAAGAATGGCAAAAACTTTATGAAGATATTGAACCAAAACTTTATGAAGACAGTGAGCCAGAACGTTATTATGATTGGATGTTATGGAAATTGAGACAAGAAAGAAAAAAAGAAGAAGAGAAAAAATATATTTATGAGTCGCCTGACAAAGGCAAAACAATTTATAGACGAGAAATGGGCAGTATGAAAAAAGAAAAATTAGTACAAAAAGATAAATCTCCTTTTATTCAATACGGTAAAGATGAGCATGAAGTATATCTATCAGCCAATGCTGTAGAAAAATTATCTAAACAAAATGGAACTGTGTCAATCAATGACATGGTAAACCACCCACCACACTATAACAAAGGCATAGAAACAAATGACTATATAAAGTCATGGGATATGAACTATGCTCAAGGTAATGTAATTAAATATGTTACTAGATATAATTTAAAACATAGCGATAAAAGAAAACAAAGAGAAGATTTAAGTAAAGCCAAATGGTATCTTAATGATTTAATTACTCAGCTGGAAGAGTCCATCAAAGATTAACTTTAAACTTTCTTAATGATTAATTTTTTTATATTATATTTATATGAATTACAAAGAACTCAAAGAGCTAATCCAAAAGCACAACAAAGCATATTATGACAACTCAGCCTCTGCAATAGCAGATGCCGACTACGATCAGCTATATGATAAGTTGGAGGCTGTGGAGAAGGCTCAAGGTTGGAGAGACCACGATTCACCTACAAAGCACGTAGGTGGCGCTCCAGGTAAGGTAAAACATCCTTATAAACTATACTCACTTCGTAAAGTGTTTAACGAAGATGAAATAGATAGTTTTATGAGTATCAAACTCCCGAAGATTGATGGTACTAATCTTTCTCTAATTTACCGTAATGGAAAATTAAAGATGGGTTTGACCAGAGGTAACGGTGAACATGGTAAAGATGTCTCGCATCTTATCGGAATGTTAAAAGGGTGTCCTACAAAAATTGATACACAATATGAAGAAGTTGTAATCAATGGAGAGTGTGTAACTGACAATACAGTAGATAATTATCGAAACTATGTTAGTGGTGCACTTGGTCTTGACAGTCCTTCTGAGTTTGCTCAAAGAAACATAAAGTTTATTGCACATGATTGGCTTGGTGTAAATATGAATTACACCCCAAGAATGAAAGTAATAAAAAATATGGGTTTCTTTACTGTGTTAGATGCAGAGTCATGGAACTATCCTATGGACGGCACTGTATTCAGAACTGATAGTTGGGAAAAAGAACAAACTCTAGGACATACTGGAAAGTATCCTAGGTTTGCAGTAGCTCTTAAACAAAGAGAAACTGAAACAGCAATTACTACTTTACAAGATGTTCTTTGGACAATTGGTAGGACAGGTAGTGTTAACCCAACAGCCGTAGTAGAGCCTGTAGTAGTAGAAGATGCTACTATATCAAGGATAACTTTGCACAACATGGATTTCATTGAGCAACACAATCTAGGCTTAGGTGATACTATCAAGATTGAAAGATCGGGTGGTGTTATTCCTAAGTTCCTAGAAGTGATTGAACACTCTAAACACAATCTAAAAATCAACCAAGCACATGCAGAAAAAGCCATTGGACAAAAAGTTGTACGAGATGGCCCTAGATTAATGACAAAAAGTGGTGAAGGAGATTCAGTTAAGTTTTTAGAATACTTCATAAGAACCATGCAAATAAAAGGTCTTGGCCCTGCATCAATTAAAAAATTAGGACTTATGCACCCCGTAGATTTATACAGTAATGTAAACTGGGATAGACTAGGTGCAAATGGTGCAAAGATTGAACAAGAGATTGAAAGAACTAAGACTAAACCTTATATGACTGTATTAGCAGCATTAGGAATTGAAGGTGTAGGTATCGGGGGAGCTAAACTTATTATTCCCCACATTCCCGCTTTCAGAAATTTAAGAGATATTGAATTTGCAGAGATCAAAGGAATTGGTCCTCGCACAAAAGAATCTATACTTTCTTGGTTAGACGAAAACGAAGAATGGGTACTCGAACTGCCATTACAACTTGAACAAGAAGTAACGGTAGAAGAAGTATCTCAAACTGTAAAAAAAGTCTGTATTACTGGAAAGCTAGATATGACTCGCAATCAACTTGTGAGTATTTTAGAGCCTTTAGGGTTTAAAAATACAAGTACTGTAACAAAGGACTGTTATGCCCTAATTACAGGAGATACTGGTAGTTCAAAACATACCCGTGCTACTCAACTAGGTGTTAAGATAATTGACTATTGGTCAAGTAAAAAAAATGTGTTATCTGGTGATTTTTAATAAAAATAAAAATAACCAAGAAACCACAATAAGTTAATTTGTAGTTGCTTGTAATATAAATCTTAGATATACTCTTTATATCAAGTCAAGAAGAGAACAAAACTTCTTGAGTACATTAACAAAAGTTCGAAAGGAACACTAATATGTCAAAATTTGAATACACTGAAGACATGGTTAGCTCAATGCACGATGCAGCTGCATCAGGTGTTACTGAGGAAATCATCGAAAATCTTATGGGTGAGTTTGACTTCCCAAGACGTTCTGTAACCGCTAAGTTAAGAAAACTAGGTTATGACGTTCCTAAAAAGCCAGGAGCTGCTCCTGTATTTTCAGCTGAAGAAACTGCTGAGTTATCTGAATATCTTCAAGCAAACTCAGGCACTATGACTGCTGAAGAAATTTCCGAAAGTTTTGCTGACGGAAAATTTACTGCAAGACAAATTAACGGTAAGGCTCTTTCATTAGAGATGACTTCACACGTTAAACCTGCAGAAAAGAAAGTTACACCGAGAACCTATTCTGAAGAAGAAGAAGGTACTATTCAATCAATGGTTGATGACGGTAAGTATCTTGAAGAAATCGCTGAGTCAGTTGGAAGAACTGTCAACTCAGTGAGAGGTAAATTACTTTCTATGGGTCTTAAAGCTCCGCAAAGAGATAAAAAGACTACTAAAAGTGATCCTTATGAGGGTATCGAAGATATGCTCGATCAAACTGTTGAGCAATTGGCAGAAGCATTTGACAAAACTGTCAGAGGCGTAAAAACAGTGCTTACAAGACGTGCTCTTGCTTGTGCTGATTATACTCCAAAGTCTGCTCAAGACTAATTTACCTTTAAAGAGAGTCAGGAATATCTTGACTCTCTTCTTTTTTTCATATGCTCTTGCAAGATATTTCAAATGAAGACTTAGATTCTATATTGGGTATGTCCTTACCTGGTAAGAAATCTTTTTTTGCCAAAATGATAAACAAACATTTTCCAGAGTTAAAAGAAGAAGATCCCATGTACAAAGACACTTTAGAGGCTTATCTTTCTAGTTTTTATGTCGAAAAACTATATCGCTCTAACAAATTTTTCCAAGAAAAGTTTGTAATGGTTTATACGAACACTGGTCTTGTTCGTAATGTTATTAACGAATTGTATTTCACAGACGACCATCTCATCACACATTAAACTTGCTAAACTGTTGACTTTTTAGTATAATCTAAATACTAGAGGAGTATTTAACATGGCAAGAAACCCAATCAAAGCAGATATACCTGAAGCTAAAATTCGTCAAGCAATTTGGATGCTAAAGGTTAATAAAACTAAAAAAGCAGTATGCGAGCATTTAGGTATTGCATATAATACTAAAAGACTTGACGCTATTATTGAAAATTTTCACGACAGATTAGCAAAAGAGGCTGCCCTTAAAAAAGCGGCTAGAACTAAAGTATTCACAACTGCAGAGAAACAATCCATTGCTGATTCATATCTGAGTGGAGATGCTCAATCAGCAATAGCTAAGTTACATCATATTTCTCCTGCAAGAGTCAAAAAAATATTAATTGAAATGAATATACCTATTAGAGCAAGAGGTAAAAATAAAGCTGCAAATGTTGAACACGTTATTCAAGACTTAGAAGTAAAATTTAAAAAAGGCGATAAAGTGTTCTATGCTGAAAAAAATTGTTTTATGCAAATTAGAGAAGTTTATGATGAAGATTGGTTAGACTTTCATGAAAATGGTTTTCAAAAATATATTGATATATACCCATTCAAACCTAATCCAAAAACTGGCATGGCTGGTAACTATCATGAGCCTGCTCAAGGAGTTCACTATGAGATATACTGGATGCTTGATGGCGAAACTTTACCTACTAGAAAACTTAATGCGTTCTTGCATCAACGTGATAAAGTTAGTAAAATATTAGAAGAAACAGGCAGAGAAAGTTATTTAACTTATCAGCTTGGCGATAATGGTGGTTATGCCACTCTCAAAAGAGACGTTCTATTTCCCGTAAAGGCTATTAATGGCAATTGATTTACAAAAACTCACTTTAAGACGATTGCTGGACACTCAAAGTAACGATCTATATTCAAGATTACTTAATCAGTATTTTACGGGTATTAATCTTACTTTGTTTGAAAAAGTAAAATCTTTTTACAAAGCAAATATGCGACTACCTAGCACTGATGAAATATTGAGTCTACGGAAAGATATAGGGTTACAAGAGTATATTGAAAATCAAATTGTAAATGATGAAAATGTTTGTGACCAAATACAGAATGAGTTTTTAGTCTCACAACTACAAGATTATTATATTCGTGATGAAACTATACATTTTATGGATAAGTTTGTGGATCGTCTTGATGATTTAGAAAAAGTAGAAATTGTAGATCAATTTCAAAATCATTTATTACACCTAAATCAAGCTATACCTTACAATGATGAATTGTATGACATAGCTGAATTAGACTTTTTTCCTTCTGAAGATGATTTCAAAATATTTCCTTCAGGTCTTAGTGCTGAATTTGACGCAGTTAATGGTGGTTTTGCTACACAAGAACTAGTATTACTAGGAGGGCGTAGAGGTTCGGGTAAGTCTATTATATCACTTAATATGGCGTTAAATAGATTTTTAGAAGGTAATACTGTTGCTTTTTTTACTATAGAAATGAGATACAAAGAAGTTTACGATAGAGTTCTTTCTATAATTAGTGAAGTTCCTTTCTTAGATATATTTAGGAATAAAACTACAGCACAACAAAAGATTGCTATGGCTAAAGCAAAGTTTAAGCATTTTTATAAACCTTCAAAAAAGATTGACGAACTGTTGAAAGAGCTAGAATATACTAAGGACTTTAAACTATTTGAACAAAAATTAAAAGTAGAAAAACCAGCAATGACAGATCATAGACTGTTTATGATTGATGATGAATCTTTGACTTTAAACAGAATAGATCACTACTGTAACATGTTCAGTTCTAAATATCCTAATTATAATCTTGCAGTTGTTGATTACGTCAATATAATAAAACATGATGATCAAAAAAATTGGCAAACTCAAATAACTATTGCAGAGAATCTTAAATCATTATCAAGAAAATATGATTTAACTATGATATCACCTTATCAGATAGATGCAACTGGCGAAGCTAGATTTGCAAAAGGTATTTTAGATTCTGCTGATAGGAGTTTCAACTTTTTTCCTCCACCTGAAGATGAAGATAGACAACTAAATAATAAAATTACAATACATACGACAAAGATTAGAAACGGAAAACATATGAGTTTTGATGTTTACATGAATTGGCCGTGTGTAAAAATAGACCCAGCACAATCAAATGTAATAAACGAAAAACCTCACGATGCTGTGAAGTTTGGAACAGATAAAAAAGAAGGATCAAAAGATATATGAACAGTTTAGAAGAAAAATTAAATAAATTAAAAAAATTATTAACCGAGCAACAACATCTTAAGAACCCTTTAGAAGTGTGGGATTATTTCTTAAAACTAATTCGGTACTGGGGTGTGTGTGATAATAGTCAGCGACTATTCTTAGATAAAGCAAAAATGATATTGTTGAATAATAAAAAATGGATTTAAAAGAAATATTAGATAAAAGGGGTGTTGAATATAAAAATACAAATAACCCTAGTGAAATATTAATATCTTGTACAAGTGGTTTACATGATGATAAATCGCCTTCATTATCCTATTCTCTTGAAAAAAATGTATTTCATTGTTGGAGTTGCGGTTTTGGAGGAGGTGTATCAAAATTTCTAGAAAGTATAGGAGAAATTACTAGAATACCTGTAGAGAGTAAACAACCCTTTAAAATACAAAAACTAAAAACTAAAATTAAGGCTGTAATTGAGATAGATGAGGTAAAACTTCCTAAAACGAGACAAACTTTTATAGGAGAATTCAAAAACATTTCAGGAGCAACGTTAAAAGAATTTCAAGCATTTACTACAGAAGAATTACAATTACATAATTATATTTGTGTTCCGATATATCAATTTGGTAAATTAAAATTTATTGAGGGAAGATATATGGGAAACGTATCTTCACAACCTAAGTATTATAGACGACCTGCAAAAGGTAAGGTTAATAATATACTTTTTCCTTTAGATAAAGTAAAAAATACGAATTATATAATTTTAGTTGAAGGATTATTTGATATGTTAAATATGTGGCAGTTAGGTTATAAAAATACTCTATGTATTTTTGGTGCATCTAATTTTGGTAGAGTTAAACTAGACCTAGTAGATAAAATTGGAGTAAATCGAGTTGATATCATGATGGATCCAGATGCTCCTGGACAAATGGCTGCTGATAAGATACAATCTTTATTAGATTCAAAAAATATTTATTCAAGAATAATAAAGTTACCACTAGGGCATGATCCTGGTGATATAACTAAAGACATGGCAGAGGCAGTATTAAAATGAAATTAGCAATCATTGGAGCAGGAGTTACAGGTATAACTACTGCATATTTTTTACGAAAAGCAGGACACGAGGTCACTGTAATAGATGCAAACATGCATCCTGCTATGCTTGCATCTCATGCTAACGGAGGACAACTATCTTCATCAAATGCAGAAGTATGGAACTCTTGGGCAAATGTATATAAGGGTATAAAATGGTCATTTAAAAGAGATGCTCCACTAAAAATGAGATATGACTTAGATTTCAAAAAATATAAGTGGCTAATACAATTTATGTCTAATATAAAACATGCAGAAGAAAACACTATTGAAACCACTCGTATGGCGATGGAGTCTATTCATCTAATGAGAACTGAATTTTCAGATATAGACTATGAACAAAGCGATTGTGGCATTATGCATATCTATAAGAACAAAAAAGAATTAAATCATGCAAGAAGGGTAAACGAACTTTATAAAAAAGGCGGATTATCTCGAACAGAAATTAATCCTAATATGATGAAATTAAAAGAACCAAACATAGTGACTGATGATTGTATTGGTGGCATGTGGACTGGTTATGACGGTGTTGGAGATATTCATAAATTTTGTGTGAACCTAGCTAAAAAGTGTGAAAAAATGGGAGTTAAATTTAGGTATGACACTAGGATTGACTGGTACCATAAAGCACCTATGGGGTTAAGTACAAAAATGAAGAGGTGGAGGCTTACAGATAGAAATAAAAATGATCTACATTACGAAGGACTAGTAATTTGTGGAGGTGTATATTCTAGAAAAATAGGAAGAGAATTAGGAGACAATATACCGATATACCCAGTAAAAGGATATTCTGTTAGTATTAATATAAAAGGTCAAGAACATCTTGCACCAAAGGTATCACTATTAGATGACGAAGCTAAGATAGTCACATCAACTCTAGGTAGTGTACTAAGAGTAGCAGGAACTGCAGAATTTAATGGGCAAAATAGAGATATAAGAATAGATAGAATTACACCATTAATGAATTGGGTAAGGAAACATTTTCCAAAATTAGAACTACGAGACTACAAGTCTTGGGCAGGATTAAGACCTATGACACCTAACATGATGCCTATAGTTAAAGTTGGCAAATGCTCAAATGTTTGGTACAATACAGGACATGGACATTTAGGATGGACACTAAGTGCATACACAGCAAGACAAATAACGGAGATAATAGATGAGTGATATATGTTTTGTATTTGCCTCAGCAGCAGAGAAAAACGCAGATAAGATTGTAGGTAAATATCTTAAAGATATTGATTATGATATACAGTTTCTAAGTTCTGGGTCTAAAGATAAAATACTTAAAAAAGATATTGATTTAGAAATGTCAGTACTAGATGGTTATAAGTTAGTTTGTCCTATAGGTGCAGATGCACTAAAGTATGTTACTGGTATTACAGGTATAACTAAATACAATGGTGTACATTTAGAAAAAAAATATATGCCTATTGTCCACCCAAATATGGCAATAGTAAAACCACAGATGGAAGATGAGATTAAAAAAGCATTTAGTAGAATACTTCCTATACTTAATGACGAAGATTCGGGTAAACAGATTGAAAAAGATTATAAACACATTGAAACCGTAGCAGAACTAGATGAATATAAAGATCAATTAGAAGCTGCTAAAACTTTAGTTGTTGATATTGAAACAACCTCTGTATCTCCACATACAGGATCAATACTTGGTATTGCAATGTCTACAAAACCAAACCAAGGATTATATGTATCAATCGATGTAGTAAATAATCTTTATACTTACTTTCAAGAATTGTTTAATGATAGAAAATGTATATTTCATAATGCAAAATTTGATATGGGTTTTATGGAACATGAGTTAAAATTTTCTTTTCCTGATTGGGAAGATACCATGTTATTACATTATTGTTTAGAAGAATCAGTTGGTACACACGGTCTAAAACCCCTTGCTCTTAGATTTACTGATCTTGGAGATTATGAGAGAGAACTTGATGAATATAAAAAGTCATGGGCTAGAAGAAATAAAGTAAAACTAGCAGACTTCAACTATGGTATGTTGCCCGCTGACATACTTGCTCCTTACGCGTGTAAAGATGCGGATGCAACTTTTCAATTATACAATAAGTTTAAGCCGCTGGTTGATAAGAGTAAAGAATTTACAAGACTATATACAACCATTCTTAAACCTGCAACTATTGCATTAAAACGTTTAGAGAAAAACGGTGGCCCAGTTGATACTACAGCAGTAGACGCTTTACAAAAATCTTATCAAATAGATGTTGAAGAATGTATAGATGAAATTTCAAATAACAGTGCAGTTCAGAGATTCGAAAGAATACATAATAAAACTTTTAACCCAAACTCAACTATGCAACTTCGAGAATTGTTTTTTAATATCTTAGCAATTAAACCTACAAAGAAAACAGAAACAGGTGCACACAGTGTAGATAAAGAGGTACTACAAAATATGAACCACCCTCTAGCTGAAGCGGTACTCGATCTCAGAGAAAAATCTAAAATGGCAGGCACTTATATTTCTAACATACAACAAGGAGTAGATAGTGACGGAAGACTTAGAAGCGGTTTTAATATTCATGGGACCACCAGTGGTCGCCTTAGTAGTAGTGGGAATCTCAACTACCAAAATATACCAAGAGACAACAAAGACATTAAAAAACTTTTCAAAGCACGAGAAGGTTTTAAAATTGTTCAGTGTGACCTCGGCACTGCAGAAGTCTATTATGCAGCTATGCTTAGTAATGATTCATTCCTACAAAAAGCTTTTATTGATAAATTGGACTTTCACTCGTATGTTGCAAAACAAATGTTTAACCTCACTTGCGAAGTATCAGAAGTTAAATCAAAATATCCAGCACAGAGACAGTATGCAAAGGCTATTACCTTCGGGATTATGTATCAAGCAGGACCTGCAAAAATCGCAGAGACAGTTAATAAAGACGCAGTACCAGGAGAAGAAATAAGCATTCCACAAGCTAAGTTATTCATTAATAAATACTTCAATGAAGCAAGAGCACTTAAACGTTTTATAGATGCGTCAAATCAACAGATAGAAAATTATGCTTATATATATTCTTTTTTTGGTAGAAAGCGTAGACTTCCAGAATCTAAATCACCAAACCCAGGAGTAGCAAAACACGCAATACGATCAGGTGTTAACTTCTTAGTTCAAAGTGTGGCTTCAGATATTAATATTATGGGTGTTATTGATCTGATAAAGTGGATTGATGAGAATAATTATCACAATGATATCTTACCTTTTACTGTGGTTCATGACTCTATTGTGTCAGAAGTGAGAGAAGATTTGATTGATACTTATATTCAAAATACTAGAGAGTGTATACAAAGAGACCGAGGACTAAGTATACCTAACTGTCCTATAAAAGTTGATTTTGAAGTTGGGCCAAGTTGGGGAGAGTTAAGTGAGCTTTAAAGCTTTTACAGCAGCAACAATTGTCATTGGATCTTTAACAAGTAAAGCTGCTCTTGGAGATATATTTAACGGAAAACCTCCTAATAATTTTATTGAGTGTATGGCAAAAAATATATATTTTGAAGCTAAGTCACAGTCACTTGTTGGTCAACTTGCTGTTGGATTAGTAGTATTAAACAGAGTAAAGAGTAAAGATTTTCCTAATGATGTGTGTAAAGTAGTATATCAAGGACCTGTTAGAGAGTCTTGGAAAACCAAAAAATATCCTAATCTTCCTAAAGAATTAAGAGAGTACTATCCTGTAAGACATCGGTGTCAATTTAGTTGGTATTGTGATGGATTTAAAGATACAATAAAAGAACCTTCAGTTTATGCAAACATACTATCAATAGCTACAAAACTTATGGGAGATGTTTATGATTTTACAGATGGAGCTACCCATTATCATGCTACATACGTTTCTCCTGAATGGACTAATCTAGAAGTAGCATTTACTATAGATGACCATATATTTTATAGACCTAAAAAGAAATGATTCAATATCCTATATTTTGTTTAAGAAAAAAACCATACGATATCAAAATTGATACAACAACGATTAAAATAAAGAAACATGAGCATTCGCACTTTGAGACTGTAGATGATAGAGATTTTGGTGGTGATTACTTTATGAGACTTTTACAAATAGAGCATCGAATAAGGTTTGATTTTACCTGTAGTAATTTACAAGAGATTATTTTATCAAATTGTAGATGGGGAATAGATTCTAATGCAAAAATTCATGAATTACCTAGTTTTAATAAAATTAGAAGTCAAAGAAGAAAAATAGTCAGAGCAAATAAGAATAGTATTTGGTTGCACAGAATATCTTATCCATTTAAAATTAAAACACAGGAAAATTTAAAAGGGTCTATTGAAGGAAAATATGTAGATATAATAAAAATTGAAAATAAGTGGTTTATAAAACGGTTTGTAGATGAACCTGTTTAAATGAGGATATGATGGAAAGAATAGCAACACCGATAGAATATATCTTAGAGAAAGAAAAATACTTAAACATGGTCGAAGACGGAAGTAGATGGATCAATGTAAATGGTCATGATATTTTTGGTTATTGCAGATATGCAAAGTTTTATGAATTAATGGTTATCAGTGCAAAAGGACCTTGTGTATTTGTGGAAGTTGGAAGTTTTTTAGGTCAATCAACTGCTATACTTAGTTATTTAATTGATAAATATAAAAAACCAATCGTTATTGATTGTGTAGATATATTTGATTTATCTGAGTTTAGTGATGGAGAACACGAAAGATACATAGGACAACTTAAAGGTAAATTTTTTGAAACATTTTTAGAAAATATGAAAAAATCTAAAACAATTCACAACATTAGGTATATTCATAAGGGAACTTCTGTTGAAGCAGCAAAAAAGTATCCAGAACATTCTATAGATTTAGTATACTTAGATGCTTCACATTTAAAAGAGCATCTTCTGTGGGATTTAAAATCTTGGACACCTAAAGTCAAAAAAGATGGAGTTATTGCTGGTGATGATATAGATCATAAGGGTGTTTATGAGGCTTTAGAAGAGTTTTTTGAAACAGACGAAAAAGGCATCAAAAATTCTAGAGGCACGGATTTTGGAACATGGGCTGTAGTGAAAGAATGAAAAAGGCAAAAGTAAAAAAGATTTATCTTTCAGACAAAATATATATTAAAAAAACAGACGTTGAGGATGTAGATACGCTAGTATCTCTTTTTACATACGACACAGGTGAAGATATTCTTCAAACTTACGATGAAACTGATACTCACTTTATTTTACCATCAAATAGTTTTGGTAAACTAGACTACGGTTCTGTTTCTGATAAAAGAACTTTCATAACTGCAAAAAGTAATCTTTCATTTGCTGGCAAATTAAGATGGGAACAAAAAGAAGTTGTAGACAAATTTCATACAAAAGGAAGAGCTAGAAGTGGTATTATACAAGCCCCTTGTGGTTGGGGAAAAACATTTACTGGTGTAGATATAATCGCAAGAAATAATGTTACAACTCTAGTTATGGTGCATACTAAACTTTTATTCAGACAATGGATAGAAGAATTAGAAAAACAAGTTCCTGGGTGCAAGATAGGAATGATAGGAGACGGAATACTCGATATCCAAGATATTACAGTTGGTATATATAAAAGTGTTTATAATAACCTTAGTGATTTGCGTAATAGTTTTTCTTTAGTATTAGTAGACGAAGCACATTTATGTCCTGCAGAGTTATTTAGTACAGCACTTAATAACTTAAATGCTAAAATCAAGATAGGAATTAGTGCTACACCAAAAAGAAAAGACGGAAAACATGTGTATTTAGGAGACTATTTCACTCCTTTTATGGTTACGGCTAGAGACCCGAGAAAATTACAAGATCCAATGATTATGGTTAAAAGGACTGATTTTAGATTTCCAGTTATAGATCCAAAACGTGATTGGTCGCGCCAGTTGAACAAATTATGCGGTAATCAAGATTACTTGGCAGCTATCGCAAATATGGCGACTCAACTTATAGGTCAAAAACGATGTCCTTTGATTCTTGGTGAGCGAGTTCAAATGCTCAAAGATTTACAAGGAATGATAAAAGATAGTATATGTTTAATAGGAGAAACAGATGAATCAACTAGAAAAGACGTTCTTCAAAATGTTGGAGGAAAGTATAAAGCAGTCTTATCAACCAAACTCTTCGATGAAGGCATCAGTTGTCATCGTCTTGATACTCTTATTATCACTTGCCCTAACAATAATCCTATAAAGTTAGAGCAAAGAATAGGTAGAATAATAAGGGAACATCCCGACAAACAAGTGCCTATGGTGGTAGACTTTTGGCTTAGTGGGCCAATAGTAGCTAGACAGCAAGCAAAAAGATTAGAGTGGTATAAGCAACGTGGCTATTACATACTTTAATTGGTACGAGTTACACTCAAAAGCAAAGGGCGACCCTGCTGGAATAATCATCTTGACTTATGGTCTAACTTCAGGTTATAATGTGAATACTTCTCAATACTTGATGAAAAAATTAAATATAAATCATATACCGCCTCTACTTTTTAGTAGAAAGCATTTGAGTCAGTCAAGATACAGAATAATATCAAACTATGTTACTAAAGAACCACAAAGTTATTTCAAAAACGAAAGGTTTTTATTTGCAAGAGTAAATGTTAGACATAAAGCATTATATTTACGAGCATTGTCAATGAGAGATATTGATGATAAAAATAATTTTATACCTAGACACTATTTTAATGAAGTAGCTAAAAACCCTTTTTTAAAAGTAACAGAAGATAAAATACATTTTATATACGAGTCTCCGCGAGGAGATACCTAAACTAAAGAACCAACGTTCACAAGGAGGATACTATGGTAGCTTGGGATAAAGCAAGAGGTAAACAAAGCTCTGGGTCAAGCCAGCGCAAAGAAATCGAGAGACTATCTCTCTCAATCGGTGATACTAAAGTTAGGTTGATAGGCGATGTAATGCCTAGATACTGCTACTGGGTTGTCACTACTGAAGGCAAAAAAATGCCTATAGAATGTCTTAGTTTTTCAAGAGAAACTGAGTCATTTGATAATAACGCTCAAGATCCTTTCAAGGAGATTGACACTGCAATATATTCAGACAAACCACAATTTTCATATGTCTGTAATGTAATTGATAGAACAGATGGTAAAATTAAACTGTTCGATTTAAGAGCAACTATTTATTCTCAAATAGTAGACTATGCTTCTAACCCTGAATATGGTAACCCTGCTGATCCAGTAAAAGGTTATGATCTCACTGTAAAAAAAGAGAAGACAGGGCCACTTCCTCAAAATGTTAAGTATACTGTAGTTCCTGCAAGGAGCAACATTGCCTTAACTGAAGACGAACAAAAGCTAGAACTTTTTGAACTAGATAGAATCTACAAACGTCAAACTTATGATGAGCAGAAAGAATGGCTATTGCAAAATACTGCATTCTTTTCCGCAGAAGCTGGTGATGAGTTTAAAGCTGTAGAAGATGTTGAGGACTTAGCATAAATGAAAAAAAAGTTATCTGATTTAGTTAGTAATACTATAACTAGCGAAGGTAGCACAGATAATGCTCCAAAGAAAAAAAACTTTGGAGCATTCACTGATGTTACAGGTGATCAAGCGAAAATTGATCTTAACATACTGAGAGAATATAATGTTTTCTTTGCAACTCCGTGTTATGGAGGAAATCTAACGGATCAGTACTTTTTAAGTATGTTTCGTTGCACACAAACGATGATGAAAAACGGTATAAATTTTAGGATAACAACATTAAGAAATGAATCGTTAGTAACTAGAGCTAGAAATATTTTATCAGCAATGTTTATGGAAAGTGATTGTACTCATTTATTTTTTGTTGATGCTGACATAGAATTTGATGCAGAGTCAGTATTAAGAGCTTTGGCTTTTGATAAAGATATAATTGCGGGTGCTTATCCTAAAAAAGCACTACCTGTACAGTATGCACTGAATTTTAAATTTATTGACCCTACTAAAGGACAGATTAGAGTTCAGAATGGTGCTGCTGAAGTATTAGATGCATCAACTGGTTTTTTCTGTATAAAAAAGAATGTATTTGATAAGATGAGAGAAGCATACCCAGAACTGCATTATAAGAATGATTCTAACATAGACAAAAAATACAATAAATATTGTTATTCATTTTTTGATACAATCCACGATAAAACAGATAATAGATATTTATCAGAAGATTACACTTTTTGCAGAAGATGGCAAGCTATAGGTGGAGAAATTTGGGTAGATTTATCTACAAAACTTAATCATGTAGGTAGTTATACTTTTGAAGGCGATCTCAGCAAAATAATAAATGTGGGAGCAGGCAAGTGAAAAAGGGGATAGTTGTAAAAAAGAATGTATTTCAAATTGAAGAAGTAAAAGCAATACATGATTTTATCATAAAAAATGATATACTGTTTAGTAATCCCGTATTTACATCTGGACAACAAATCCCCGATTTTATAGGGTCTACAATACCTTTTAAAAGATTAGATAATAACTCACAAGAAATGTTCGGTATTAAACAGTTTTTAAACACTGTTAGATTCTTTACTCAAAAAATTATTCACGAAAGATCTGGAGAGTTACATATACCTGATAATACTGAACTAGTAAAGTGGAAAGAAGGTAGAGAGATGGGTCTTCACTCAGATAACTCTTGGCCAGATGGCTCTCAACAAGATCATCCTACTAACTTTAGAACATGGTCTGGTATATTTTATATTAATGATGATTATGAAGGTGGTAAGATTGAGTTTCCATATAAAAAATATAGTTATAAACCCAGAGCAAACTCTTTAGTAGTATTTCCTTCTACAAGTGATTATCTTCATGGAGTAACTAAGATTACTAAAGGAACTAGATACACAGTAGCTATGTGGTTTACACAAGACTTTGCTCACATTGAAATTTGATGAAATCTATTAGTTTTGTTCAGGTTAACTATCCATCTAATTTTGAAGGTAATAGGTATTATCTACCTTATTCTATTGGTCAACTATGGGCATATGTAGATAGTTTTAAGACTAATTTATTTAAACTAGATAAAATCATTTTCAGAAGAGAGTCTCTAAGTGAACTTAGTAAAAAACTAGCTTTTAATGATGTAATTGCTTTTTCTTGTTATATTTGGAACAGAGAATATTGTTTAAATTTAGCGAAAAGAATAAAAGAAATAACTGCTAAAGTAAAAATTATTTTTGGCGGACCTGAATTAGAAGTTACTGATATAAATTTTTTTACTAAATATCCTTTTATAGATATTCACGTCATAAATGAGGGAGAGATAACTTTTAAAGATGTTTTAGATAATATAAATGATGTATCGTCTGTAGAAGGTATTATTTGGAATGATAAGGGTAAGACCGTATTCAATAAAAATAGACCTAGAATAAATAATTTGACTTCTTTACCTTCTCCATATTTATCTGGAGTGTTTGATAGCTTAATTGCTGACCACCCAGGTTTTGAATGGACAGCAACACTTGAAACTAATCGTGGCTGCCCTTATCAGTGCACTTTTTGTGACTGGGGAAGCTTAACTTACTCTAAAGTAAGAAAATTTGAATTAGAAAAAATATACTCAGAAATAGAATGGGTATTCAAAGATGATACTATTACAGCAGTTGACTTAGCTGATGCTAATTTTGGGATATTTGTTGAAAGAGATTCGTCTATAGTAGACTACATAATTGAACAAAAAGAAATAACTAATAAAAAAATTGCTTTTAACACCAATTTTGCTAAAAACCAAAATAAAGCAGTTGTGGGGATGGTTAGAAAATTAGCAAAACACACAGACTCTTCGAACTTTCATGTTGTAGCCTTACAATCCTTAGATGATGTTGTCTTAACAAATATTAAAAGAAAAAATCTCGATAGCAATAATATAGAAGAGATATATAAAATAGCGATTGATAACGATCTAAGTCTAAAAGTAGAATTAATTTTAGGATTACCAGGAGATACATTAGAGTCTTTTAAGAAAACTATTTATAAAGTCTATGATCTATCACCAGAAATTGCAATTCAAATTTATAAATTACAAGGGTTGAATAATTCCGAGCTTTTCCTGTCTAATAATTTTGGAATAAGATGGAAGAACGTAAAAAATTATGAACCAGCAGACGAAGAAGACGTAGCAGAATATATCAAACAGGTATTTAGTACAGAAACCATGGATAATAAAGACTTATTAGAAGCTTTATGTTTTAGTTCGTGGATTATAGCTTTTCACTCTTTTGGTTTATCAAATATCATCGCAGCAAAAGCAAAAAAATTAGAAATATCTTATGAGGAGTTTTATGAAAAGTTGTATGAAGTGTGTAAGCAAGATAAATACATAAAGAAATATTTCAATGACTTTAAGCAACATAACTTAGAATGGTATAATAATCAACCTTCAACCATTAAACCTATAAATAATATTAAGTTTAATTCACACAGATCTTTATGGTATTTTATTTCAAAAATACACGGAGATAACTCGTTTGATCATATTTTTTCTATAGTAGAAAAGTATGCAAAAAGCATAGGGTTAGAGGATAGTAGGTTATTTAATATTCAAAGAAACGTACCTATTAGGTTTGAAACTCAACATAGATACCCCCTAGCATTAGAAAATAATTCAGTTCAACTTATCAATAAAAATAAACTATGTGATAGTAAAGAACAATTTATTAATGATTTATACTTTAAAAGAGAAGTTAGTTTCGGTAAGGCTATTATTAAAGAAGATACAAGGGTGGCGTAACCTCTAGGCAACTCCGTTGCCACGACTGCGTCTCTACGAGACACTAGCTAGAACACAGTGGTTCAAGCCTTATTCAATAGCTTTTCACCTGCCGGTGTAACGCTGTTCACTAGCTATTCAATATTTTTAGCATATTTTAGAAGGAATTGCAATGACAAAAATTTTATGTAGTGCTGACTGGCATATACTTTTACACAAAAAGAAGGTTCCATATGATTGGCAAGTAGGTAGATTTAAAGCCATGTTCAGAAAGCTAATTGCTCTAGAACAGCGATGTGATGTGCATATTATTGCTGGTGACATCTTTGATAAAAAACCTGAGCCAGATGAAATCTGTTTGTTTTTAAGCTATATCAATTCAGTCACAATTCCCACATACATTATCCCTGGCAATCACGAAGCCACTAGAAAAGGAGAATCATTTTTTGAATACTTTACTCAAGAGAATGCCATCAAAAATGAGAACGTCACTGTGTTTACTAGAAACGGACGTGCGAGTGTTGGTCAAGCGCATTTTTGCTTTTTTCCGTACGGGGAAATGCAAAAAAATAATCTACCAGAGTATGTGGAAGGTGACATACTCGTTACACATATTCGTGGAGAAGTGCCACCGCATGTATCGCCAGAATATGACTTTTCCCGTCTCGCCCCTTGGCGCTTATGTTTACTTGGTGACTTACACTTTAATCATCGTTATGGTGACAGCGACTGTTACTATCCTGGTAGTCCACTAAATACTACTTTTGATCGTGATGAGAAACGTCAATATGGTGTAGATATCTATGACTTTAGTAGCGATAAAGACTATAAACGTGAGTTTGTAGATTTACAACTACCAAAGCTAATTCGTAAACGCATTGTAGCTGGAGAACCTATGCCTGAAGATAAAATAAATCATGTGGTGTATGAAGTTACTGGCTCAGTAGATGAACTAACTAAGATTGAGAATACAGAACTGCTAGATAAGAAGATAGCATCTGCACCTGATGATTCTTCAAAGCTAGACTTAAAAAATAAAACTACATTTGAAGAACTAGAGCTATACTTAGACTATATTAAGATTAAAGATAAAACTGCGGTACTAAGCGAGTTTAAAGAGTTAAATATAAATGTGTGATGTTACCTATAATAGGGTGTTCTGGGAATATCTTCAGACTAAATCTTATATGCGACCTCTAAGCAGATACTTTTGTCATGAGCTAGTTCCTAGTCTTGGAGTTAAAGTTCTTGATCCGCCCTACAAAAAGTGTGATGACTTTAAAAAAGACTATACATGGTTAGTTCGCAACTTTAAACGTAGATACCCCAATAAACGTTTTGTACTTGCGCTATCAGGTGGTATAGACTCTGAGGTGTGTGCAGAAACTTTTTATCAATTAGATATCCCTTTCAGAGCTATTAGTTTACGTTTATTTGACGGAGCGAATGATTTTGACATCGCGTTTGCGGCTAGATACTGCAAAACACGAAACATTGATTATAAAATTTATAATCTTTCACTCTCACACTTAAAGAGTTCAGTAATCCCAAAAGCCATAGAGTTTGGACAGTTTACACATTCTGCTTCTCAATGTGCACTAACACACTTATTTGAATATGTAGATGATGATGAAATTCTAATAATGAGCGGACATAATCCAGACTATCATCCACAGTTAGGTTTTGGTTGGATGGAAGACTCTATCAATATGGTAAAATATGCTATAAACACTGATAATCGGTTTATGACTTTTACTAGCCTTGAGCCTATCTTTGTCCATTATATGAAAAATTTTGATGCAAGCTTACCTGGCGGAAAGAATAACGATTTTATCTATAAGGCATTTCCTGCTTTATCAATAAGAAAAAAAATGACAGGATGGGAAGCTGCTTTAGATCAGCAATCTGAGTGTGAATCTATAGTTAGAAAACTTTCTAATTATGCATATGCAACATTCGTAACATGGCCCGAGCTTACTCTAAGACGTAAACTAGAAGTAGAAAAAAAGTTAGATGAGTATTTTCAAAAGCATAAATTACAAGATACTTGGTTATCATACAAATTACAAAAAGGAACAAAAAATGGCATATATAAAACTTAAGAAACTAGAGTTTTCTAATCTATTTTCATATGGCAAAAATAATGTGATTAACTTTGAGAAAAATAAGATCAGTCAACTAACTGCTCCAAATGGTAGTGGTAAAACCTCTATCGCTATGATTCTTCAAGAAACGCTATTCAATAAGAATATTAAATCTATAAAAAAGAATGATTTACTCAATAGGTGGTCAAGCTCTAAAACATGGTCTAGTACTCTCTATTTTACGACAAATTCAAAAAACTATGAAATATCTGTAAAACGCGTTGGTGCACAAACTAAGATACAACTGCTAGAGGAAGGAGTTGACATAAGTGACCATAAAGTATTAGATACTTATAAAAAAATTCAAGAGATTGTAGGCTTAGATTTTGAAGTTTTTTCTCAACTCACTTATCAATCATCAGTAGATTTATTAGACTTTCTAAAAGCGACAGACACCAATAGAAAAAAGTTTCTCATTAACTTATTCAATCTTGAAAAGTATGTAAATATAGGTGAAACAATAAAAGTAAAGTTAAACACCACGGATAAAGAATTAGCTAAGATTAGTGGTGAACTAAAATCAATTGAAGACTTTTTAAATAATGTTGTTATACCAGAAAAACAAACAGAAAAAGCAGTGCCTGAGATTGATGAGTCGCTACAACAAAGAATTGGTGTTTTAGATGAACAGCTAAAAAACTACTTTGAAACCTGTAAAAAGATAGATAAAAATAATCTATACATAAAAGAGAGAGAAAATTTAAGATTTAAAATTGATATGCCTGCTCCTTTATCTTTTGATAAATTTAATGAGTATACAGATGCAAAAAATGAATTACGTAGTATTCAACAAGATATAGCAAGATGGAAAAAAGAAATGACAGGGTTAGATACTAATGATACTTGTCCTGCCTGTGGTCAGTCAATAGATAACTCTCATGCTACTTTACTAATTCATAATAATAAAGCAAAAATCATAAATGCTGAGAATAACTATAACGAAAAACTAACACAAGTAAAAGAGTGGAGTGATGAGATTAAAGAGATTGAAACTCAGCAAAAACAGTATGAATTAAATCAGTCTGCTATAGAAAAGTTTGAATCTTTATCGCAGATCATAGATAATAGCATACCTGTTGAATATCCAGATGTTGACATGATTCAAAATGAAAAAAAGGAGCTACTAGAAAAATACAAAATTCAAAAAGCTGTGGTAGACGAAATAGTAGAATTTAATAAACAAGTTGGAGTAAATAATGCTAAAGTAGAAGCACTAGAAGAGCAAAAAACGGATTTTATAAATAGACAAGCTCTTGTTAAAAATGATACAGTAGTCTTACAAAATTCGTTGAATAATCTAAACATTTTAAAGAAAGCCTTTAGCACCTCAGGGATAGTAGCTTTCAAATTAGAAAATTTAACAAAAGAGCTTCAAAACTCAATTAACTATTATCTATCACTTCTAAGTGATGGTCAGTTTCAAGTCAAGTTTACATTAGATAGAGAAAAACTAAATATAATTGTAGTTAATAATGGTGTAAGCACCCCGATAGAAACTGTTTCAGGTGGAGAATTTAGCAGAATTCAGACGGCTATTTTACTAGCCATAAGAAACCTGTTGTCAAAACTAGGTGGCAGCAGTATCAATCTTCTTTTCTTAGATGAAATTACGGGTGTGTTAGATGACGAAGGAAAAGAAAAGTTGATAGAAGTTTTACAGATAGAAGAAAATCTTAATGTATTTCTTATATCACACGACTTTACTCATCCGTTAATAGATCAAATACAGATAACAAAGAACAATAATATAAGTTCGATAGAGGTATAACATGGTAGAAATAAATTTAGAACAAGATAAAAATATTACAGAACAAGCAATGAAGTTGTTAAAAGACTATTATTGTCGAGACGGTGAGACTAGTCCTCAACAAGCTTTCGCAAGAGCTGCTGCTTGTTATAGTCCTAACAATGCTTTTGCACAAAGAATTTATGACTATGTATCTAAAGGGTGGTTTATGTTTGCATCTCCAGTACTTTCAAATGCTGTAAAACCTGGAGAAAAAGTAAAAGCATTACCAATCTCTTGCTTTTTAACTTATGTTCCTGACTCATTAGAAGGCCTAATTGATCATACAGCTGAACTCAGATGGTTGTCTGTTAAAGGAGGAGGAGTAGGAGGTCATTGGAGTGATGTTAGAGCTGTATCAGATAAAGCTCCAGGTCCTATGCCGTTTTTATCCACTGTAGATGCAGATATGGTAGCTTATAGACAAGGTAAAACACGTAAGGGTAGCTATGCTGCTTACCTTGATATTGACCATCCTGACATTATTGAATTTGTAAATATGAGAATACCTACAGGTGACGTAAATCGAAAATGCTTAAACTTACATAATGCTGTTAATATCACAGACAAATTTATGCAAGCAGTTGAAAACAACGAAGACTGGTATCTTTTAGATCCTAATGATAGAAGTGTTAGAGATACAATCTCAGCAAGAAAACTTTGGGAAACTCTACTAGAAACTAGATTTAGAACAGGTGAACCGTATTTAAATTTTATTGATACAGCCAATAGGGCACTACCTCAACCTATGAAAGATAAAGGGTTAGTATTAAAAGGCTCTAATTTGTGTAACGAAATTCATTTACCGACTAGTAAAGACAGAACTGCTGTTTGTTGTCTATCTTCTGTAAATATAGAAAAGTTTGATGAGTGGAAAGATACAGACATGATTAAAGATCTTACCAAGTTCTTAGATTATGTACTACAATTTTTTATCGATCATGCAGGAGATGAGATAAGTCGTGCAAGATACTCTGCACAACAAGAACGATCATTAGGGTTAGGTGCTATGGGATTGCACTCATATTATCATAAACACAGAGTGCCTTTTGAGTCTGCTAAAGCAGCACTTATAAATGAAACAATATTTAAGCATATAAAAGAACAAGCCCTAGAAGCTACTCTTGAAATGGGTAAAGAATTAGGTGAGTGTCCAGACATGGCAGGAACAGGTAGAAGAAACTCTCATATGTTAGCAATAGCTCCTAATGCTAATAGCTCTATATTATGTGATACATCTCCTTCTATAGAACCTTCTAAAGCTAATGCTTATACTCATAGAACTCGTGCAGGTTCACACTTAATTAAGAATAGATACTTAGAGGAAGAATTAGAAAAGTTAGGAAAAAACAATGAAAAAGTGTGGACAAGCATTATAACTAGTGGTGGTTCTGTACAACATCTTAAGTTTTTATCTGACGAATTAAAAGCAGTATTTAAAACTGCAATAGAACTTGATCAGTCAAAAATAGTAGAACAAGCGGCTGCTAGACAAAAATATCTATGCCAAGGTCAGTCACTAAATGTGTTTTTTCCTGCAGGAGCTAGTAAAAGTTATATACACAAGGTGCACTATCTTGCATGGAAACTAGGCTGTAAAGGACTATACTATTTAAGAACTGAGACTACGCAACGGGCAGAAAATGTTGCTGAAAAAATTAAAAGAGACAAATTAAAAGATTTTGTGGCACAAGAAGATGAATCTTGTGTAGCATGTGAAGGATAAAGAAATGAATATTAGAATAGTAACAAAAAAAGATTGTCCATTTTGTGTAATGGCTAAAAACTGGTTTAAAGAGCATGGAATCGAATACGAAGAACAACTCATGGAAAGAGAAGAAGATAGATTAGCTTTTTATCAAACATTAAATGATATGGAAGAAACTATCGGTAAAAATGACAGAACAAGACGTATTAACTCTGTGCCTCAAATATTTATTGATGATGAGAGAATAGGTGGATATGATAATCTTATGAGAATAAGTGATTCTTTAATTAAGAAAACCTCTGGTGGATTATTAAACTTCAGTGAAACTTACAAACCCTTTCATTATCCCTGGGCTGTAGAAATCACTACTAGACATGAAAAAGTGCATTGGATTGAAGATGAACTTGATCTATCTGAGGATGTAACAGATTGGAAAGGTGGTAAAGTCAGTGCAATAGAAAAAGAATATATAACAAATATTCTTAGATTATTTACTCAGTCAGATGTTGCAGTAGGACAAAACTACTATGATCAGTTTATTCCTAAGTTTAAGAATAATGAGGTAAGAAATATGCTTGGCTCTTTTGCTTCAAGAGAAGGTATACATCAAAGAGCATATGCATTGCTTAATGAAACTTTAGGACTTCCTGATTCAGAATATCATGCATTTTTAGAGTACTCTGAAATGGCAGACAAAATTGAGTTTATGATGGATTCAAATGTTAATACTCAAAGAGGTCTAGGATTAGCACTAGCTAAGTCTGTATTTAATGAGGGTGTAGCTTTATTCGCATCTTTCGTTATGCTTCTTAACTTTCAAAGATCAGGTAAAATGAAAGGTATGGGTAAAGTTGTTGAGTGGTCTATTAGAGATGAATCCATACATGTTGAAGGTATAGCTAAACTTTTTAGACAATATTGCTTAGAGTATCCTAGAATTGTAGGAGATAAATTCAAAGCTGATATTTATAATATGTCTACTCTATCAGTTGAACTAGAAGATAAGTTCGTTGACTTAGCTTATAGTATGGGAGATATTGAAGGCTTATCAGCTGATGATGTAAAAACATATATAAGATATATAACTGATCGTAGATTATTACAACTAGGACTAAAACCGAACTTTAAGGTAAAAGAAAATCCTTTACCTTGGCTCGAATGGGTTCTAAATGGTGCTGATCACACTAACTTTTTTGAGAATCGTGTGACAGAATATGAAGTGGCTGGTCTTACTGGCTCATGGGAAGAAGCATACAAGGAGGTTGCATGACCACCAACTTTGAAAGAGTAAAAGTCTTTATGGAAACATTTGGACAAGAAGTAAAATCAGAAATTGAGTTACCCGATAAAAATACTCAAAAACTAAGGGTTCGTTTAATACAAGAAGAACTTACTGAGTTAATACAGGCATTAGCAGTAGAAGATGAAGTAGAAGTAGCAGATGCATTGACCGATATACTATATGTTACTTATGGAGCAGGTCATGCTTTTGGGATAGACCTTGATGCTTGTTTTAAAGAAATTCAAGAATCAAACATGAGTAAACTAGGAGCTGATGGGAAACCTGTATATAGATCAGACGGTAAAGTACAAAAAGGTCCAAACTACTGGAAACCAAATCTGCGTAAGATACTATATAAGGAATTAAATGGCTAATAACAATGGAAAACACCACTTACGTAAGGTGCGAATAGACGATCTATTAACTCAGGAGCCTATTACAATAAATCAGAAAAAAGTTTATGAAGCATATAAAAAGGGCGATAATTTATTTCTCCATGGAATAGCTGGAACTGGTAAAACATTCATTAGTTTGTATTTAGCACTTGAAGAAGTTTTAGATAGAAGCAGCGTATTCAATGATATTATGATAGTTAGAAGTGCAGTTACTACTAGAGATATAGGTTTTCTGCCTGGCGATGAACAAGAAAAAGTTTCTATGTATGAAGCTCCGTATAGATCCATCTGTGCGGAGCTTTTTAATGTTAAAGATGCTTATGACTCACTTAAAGCACAAGGAAATGTAAAATTTATAAGCACTTCTTTTATTAGAGGGATCACAATAAATCACTCTGTTGTGATTGTGGATGAATGTCAGAACTTGAATTTTCATGAACTTGATAGTATAATAACTAGAGTTGGAAAAGACGCAAGAATTATATTTTGTGGTGATTATAACCAAACAGATTTACAAAAAGAAAATGATAAAAGAGGTGTTCTTGACTTCATGAAAATATTATCAGAGGTTAAACATTTTGAAAAAGTTGAATTTGTGATTGATGATATCGTTAGGTCTGACTTTTTAAAAGATTATATTATAGCTAAATATAAATTAGGATATGGATAATACTAATGTTTATTAAAGAAACAAGTATCGAAACCAACTTTGAAAACATACTTAAGTCTATACAATGGGAAGATTTCAAAAATGATAATTACTTTAATTATCATCATACTGAACAAAAAGATCTTCATAGTAAAATAGGCTTTGATACTATTCCTGAAACGTATTGTAAACATAATACTACCATTTATCAAAAAATATTTACATCTGATGAGATTAATTTTTTAGATTTTCAATACCAACTGCAAATCGAGCCTATAACTGTTTCTTTCATAAAAATAAAGCCAGGTAATATTATACCTTTACACAATGATACTTTTTATTTAATTAAGAAAAATTACCCTGAAAGACTAAATGAAAAAATAGTTAGAGCTAATATTTTCCTAGAAGATTGGAAATGGGGGCATTTTTTACAGATAGAAGATGAGATTAAAACTCATTGGAGAAAAAATACTGGATATATCTGGGATGCAAAAGTAGCGCACATTGCTGCAAACTGTGGAATGCACGATAGATATACTCTACAAGTATCGGGGTTTTTACTATGATAAGATTCAGAGGAGCAAGCAGTGTTTCTGATGTCGAAGTTCTATATAAAATTCATGAAGGACATCAAGAGTGCGAAGTAAAAAAGTTTCTAGAAGAATATAAAGAATGGATGCAAAAAGGGCATAATATTAAGGGATTGGACAAGTTTACCCATCTTAGTTATGCAAATGGAACTACTGAGGTATTTGATAAGTTTTATCTTAGGCATAGAGAAAGAAGATTGAGATTTTTTAAAGGTGAGTACTATTATCATAGTATAGCTGCAAGAGAGTGGTTTAGAAATAGATTTGCCTTTATTGAGGACGATAGTATAAAACATGAGGACGTAGTGGTTATAAGTGTGCCTTTTAGTGATACAGGAAATTTGCATTTTTATTACGATTGGCTAATGAAAGAGTGTTGCGAAAAAAATGTTCCTGTTTTGATAGACATGGCCTATATAAACCTAACAAAAAACTTTGAGTTATCTCTTGAGTATGCTTGTATAGAAACCGTGGCAACAAGTCTCAGTAAAGTATTTCCTGTACAGTATTATAGAATAGGATTGAGACTTAATAGAGAGTTTAGAGATGATACTTTAGATGCTTACACTGATCAAAACTATGTAAATCAGACCAGTATTAATATGGGTTGTCATTTAATTAATACTTTTAGTAATACTTACACATATGATAAATACATTAATAAACAGAAAAAAATATGTCGGGAGCTTGATGTTGAGTCTAGCGATTGTGTAATATTTGGGATAGATAAAAAAAATTTATATCCAGAACTAAACAGAGGTGGTAAGACTAATAGATTGTGTTTCAGCAGCTTATGGGGTAACAATGTCGTGTAACAATGACTGGAGTCCTTTAGAAGAGATAATAGTTGGAACAGCAGACTATGCTTCTATACCTGTGCCTAATATAAGCACTATGAAATGCCAGTTTCCAGAGTATGAAGAAGAATATGTCAAACAATACACTGGTTTTTTCCCTCAACAAATTATTGATGAACAAAATGAAGATTTAGAAAAATTATCTGATGTTCTTAAAAAACTAGGTGTCAAAGTTCATAGACCAGACACACAGTATGCTGAAATAGAAACTGTGTCGCCTAATTGGAGGGGTAAAAACTGGCACTATCATTGTCCTCGTGATTTAACATTAATTGTTGGAAATACACTTATAGAAACTCCTTCACCAATCTGGAATCGTCAATACGAGACTTGGGCTTATAGGAAAATTTTTACGGAACTGTTTAATGAAGGATATAATTGGATAAAGGCGCCTATTCCTATTCTTTATGATGAAAACTATAAAGTTAACACAAAAGGAGTTCCTGCTCTTAATAATTTAGAAATTTTATTTGAAGCGGCAAACTGTATAAGAATTAATGAAGATATATTGTATCAAGTTTCAAACACAGGAAATGAAAACGGCGCTAAATGGTTACAGCGTGCTTTAGGAGATAAATATAAAGTTCATGTAGCTACAGATCTGTATTCATATTCACATCTAGATAGCACGATAGTGCCTTTGAGAGAAGGCTTAGTACTTTATAATGCACACAGAGTCACACCACAGAATGAGCCTGAGATATTTAAATCTTGGGACAAAATTTGGATAGATGAATGTGTAGGACCTAATACTTCGCCCTTTAATCTGCCATGGGGTGCTAGTGAGTGGATTGGTCTAAACCTTTTGAGTATAAACGAAAATCTTGCTATTGTAGACAAGAAACAAACACAAATACACGAAAGAATGAAGTCTTTTGGAATTGAAACAATACCACTTGAACTTAGACATGACAGAATTATAAGTGGAGGATTTCATTGCGTGACGCTGGACTTAAAAAGAACAATATCATAATCTGTGGAGATAGTTTTAGTTATGGAACTGAAAAGAATCACTGGCCTCGAATTGTAGCTCAAGAAACAAAGCGTAACTTAACTAATCTTGCAATGATAGGGTGTAGCAACTATGCGATTTGTTTTCAACTTCAGTACGCTCTATCTTTTCTTGAACCTGACGATCTTGTAATAGTATCTCTAACTGCTGCAGAACGTTTTGAATTGGACGATGATGAGTATAATGTTCCAGCAAGTATATCAGATTTTAGACTCGATATTGATGAAATATCACACCCACGTCATAATAAAACTCCAACAATCACATCTGGTAATTTATTGTCTCAATTACGTAATTATCATATTGAACGAATAAAAAAGTCTATGATTACAAGCTCTTATAGGCTTTCAGCTCAATACCAAGCATGGTGTGTAAATCACTTGCTATCAAAAGTACAAAGTAAATATTTACTTTACAGAAATATATTTCCAAAGTATCATTCTAATAAAGAGATGTATAAAAAAGAGTATTACTTTGATTTAGAAAACTTTATTAACGCTGGCCCTTATGACTTCGAGACTAAACAAGTAAGCACTACAAATCATCTTTCAGACGAAGATAATGTCTCATTTGCTAAAAAGGTGTTAGATGACTATAACATTAATTTTTGAAAACTATCCTAAATCTAATCTTGATATGCCGGGAAATGTTACAAGAGCAATACCCTATTTTCTTCGATTAAATAAGCAATATATAATTGGTAATATAGAAAAAGCTAAAAATTCATGCAACTGGGTATACCCAATAGCTATAAGGTACCCTATGTTTGAAAAAAGCGTTTTTTTAAATTCATACGGAGAAAACTCTAATTTTTATCTGAATAGAATTAATAAAGACATATTAAAATTAGTAGCTGAGGACAAAGGATGGATATGTTTAGATGTTACTGAGGAGCCTATTAGTAATGAAGTTTTAGCTCACTTTTTAAGTTACATTGATAAAGTTAATAAAATAAAACTAAGAAAAGGTAATTTTGATAAATTATTAGATAGAACAATTATTCTAACAACACAAATGAAATCATCAAAACATCCTTACATACAAAATAAAAGACTCTTTTCTTTAAGTTGTAGAAGAGAAAATGAGATATCTTTCCTAGACTCTGCTTCTTTAGAAAATGATTTTCGATATTTTCCAGAAATTGACAAATCTCAAGAGGTTAAAAACACTAAAGTATTTTCATGTTTTAACTACGATTATACAGCTGCTGAAATTAGGTTTTTGGTTTTAGCCATATTGCAAAAATTAAACTTATTAAAATTTGGACATATTAGTGTATTTCAACAGGGTAAAGATTTTAATTCACACTATCATGATTATTGTACCTTAAATAATAAGAGAAAATTAAATGTATCATTTGACCAATGTCATAAAGTGAATAAATTATTAGACTTAAAAAACACGTTGGATAAATCATTTATAAATTTAGTAGTTGAGTCATATTATAGTAGCACAGATTTTGATACATTGTATATTACAGAAAAAACTTTTAGAAATTTCTATTTAAAGAAGCCTTTTCTATTGATAGGTCAATGTGACAGTCTAGCCGCTCTAAAAAATATTGGTTATAAAACTTTTCATCCTTACATAAAAGAGGATTATGATAATGAGAAAAATGATTCAGTGAGATTACAAAAGATATTTAAGGAGCTCAAAAGACTATGTTCCTTTACTGAAGAAGATTGGAAAGAGTTTTACAAAAATATATCTCCAATACTAGAGCATAATTATAAAATAAATACAGAAGTGAGGCCAAAGACCTCATACGAAACTTTCAAAGAGTATATTAATGGCTAATACAAGCAAAAATAAAGGTAGTGCTTATGAAGCTAAGATAGCAAAACTACTTACAAATGAATTTAAGGTTGAATTTAGAAGAGTGCCTTTAAGTGGTGCAATTGACTATCTTAAAGGAGATATATGGACACCAAAAGATACAGCCTGGTGGCCTTATTGTATAGAGTGTAAACACTATAAAGATATACAGTGGAATAATTTTCTTACTTCAAAAACAACAGATATGTTAGTGTTTTGGAAGCAAACATTAAGAGAGGCAGAGGTGATGGATAAAAAACCTCTACTAATTTTCAGATGGAATAGATCGAAAGATTTTGTAGCATTTAGTGATAAGCTACTCGTTGAGCACTATGTAGAAGTAAAGTCTTTTGGTTGTCACTTTAAAATAACTCTATTAGATGAATGGATAAAGTGCATTAAAAACCAATCTTTTGTTGCCAAGTCATCATGATATTGATATTATATATTTATTAACAGGAGAAATATATATGAACAACTCAAAATCATGGAATGATCTGGAGGCTTTACAAACGCCAGATTATGAATCTTATAATAATTTGTTACTTATAGATGGTAACAACCTTTCTTATCGTTGGTTACAGAGACCTAATCATGGTAGCTTTGCTAATGACTTTATTAGAACTGTCCAATCACTGTCAAAATCTTATGAAGCCTCAAAAACTATTGTCTGTTTTGATTTTGGTAAAAGTTATTTCAGAATGGATATGTCAGATGAGTATAAAGCAAATCGAAAAAAGCCAAAAGAAGAAGAAGAAGTAAAGCGCTATGAAGCCTTTTTTGAAGTGCTAAACAATCTGCCTGATATGTTAGATGAAGAAGTTTTAAAGTTTAGAGGAGTTGAGGCTGATGATACTATTGCACATTTAGTTATGAAATATGAAGAACAAACTAACTATAATCATATTTGGATCGTATCATCTGACCGTGACTTATATCAACTAGTAAGTGAAAAAACTAGCATATTTAATATTTTTGGTAGACGAGAAGTAACCTATACGACTATGCAAGAAGAAATGGAAATTACTCCTGACCTATATTTACTATCAAGAATAATAGAAGGCGATAAAAGTGATAATATTATTGGAGTAGAAGGTATCGGCCCAAAGCGTGCACAAGGTTTAGCTAAAGAGTATAAAACTTTTGATGCTCTAATTAAAGCGTTACCTATTAAAGGCAGAGCGAAATATATACAAAATCTTAATGCGTCAAAAGAGTTACTCATCAGAAATGAAAAAATGATTAGCCTTAAAGCATATAATGAACAAGCATTAGATGCAGCTAAAGAACCAGAGATAGTTCGTGACAAACTTTCATCAATGTAGTATTAAAGTTAAAAAGAGAGAATTAGCTAGATTATTAGAAGAACGAGATGGTGTCAGTTGGTCATTTGATCCTGTTAGTAGGTTTGACCCTTTCCTTTATTTAAGATGTTGTACACCAAAACCTATAACTATAAAAGCTAATTCTACTCTACCAATACCTACAGGTATTACTGTTGAGTTAAATAATCCAAATTTTAAAATGCAAATCACAACGTTATCTGCTTTAGCTTTAAAAAAAGGTTTAATAGTTTTAGACTCTCCAGCAACATTAGATTATAGTTTTCGCGGTGAGATTTGGATAATGTTACACAATATTTCAAATATAGATGCTGTAATTAGAACTGGAGAAAGGGTAGCACAGTTTTCAATTGAACCTACTATCTCACTAAATATAAGTTATGTAGATGAAGTTGATACAGAAACCCCTAGTTTAGGTATGGTAAAATGGATTTCTGAACATATAAAGAGTAAAACTAACAATGTGCAAAAAGAACAATATCCAATTGAAAATGTATCTAAAGAAAAAATTTTAAAAATTTTGAATTTAAATGAGTCAGAAAATGATTGATTGTAACTTTTCAATATTGTGACTCATAGAGAATTTAATCATATTTTGAAATAAATAAATTTATAAAAGCTAGGATAGTAATGGTTTTATTTTTAACTCAGTATTATAGAGGAATAGGACACGCTAATAGAATCAGATTGTTAGCTGAAGAAGTTGGCAAACATACAGAGTGTGTAGTAGTTGACCAACTATTTAAACCCCCTTTAGACTTTACTAATGCAATACATTATGCTCTTTTACAGGATTATAAAGTTAAAGATATAAAAAAGATATTTTATTTTATTCAACAAAAAGAACTTATTAGGTTTAGAATCAGACGATGGAAAGAAATATTAGATCTACACAAACCTAAAGTCATAGTAGTAGAAGGTTTTCCCTTTTGTAGACATCAGTTTGCCTTTGAGTATTTTACTTATTTAAAAGAGGCTAAAAAAAGAAATATAAAGATTCTTTGCTCTATAAGAGATTATCCCTGGGATGAACCACATGAAGCAGGCTTACAAGACTGGGTTGCCAATACACAAAATCTAGCAATTCAGATGTACTTTGATAAAATACTTGTTCATGGAGATAAAGACATAATGCCATTACTCTCTGACAGAGTTAGGATTGAAAACACAACAGCAATCATAGGTGAGTTAGAAAAATATATAACCTATACGGGATATGTGGTAGATAAAAAACTCAAAAAACATGAAAGAAAGAATAACACAGTATATGTAAGTTGCGGTATGAATAAAGAAGAAGTGTTAATTATTTTCAAGCAAGTGATTAAAGCAGCAGAAAAGTTTCCAGAATTAAATTTCATAATGCCAACTGCTAATGATTACATGGAAAAGTTAAAAAATACAACAAAACGAAATGTAACACTAACTGACTATATCGAAAATTTATCTAGTAAAATATCTGATTGTGCTTTGTTTATTACTTATGGTGGGTATAACTCAACAATGGAGATACTACAAACAGAGTGTCCTGCTATAATAATTCCTAGGCAAAATGGTCAAAAACTGGAACAATTTGTTAGAGCATACGCATTTGAGCCTCTCAATGTTTTTAAAGTTTGTAGTCCTAATGAATTAAATAATCTACACAAAGTTATAAGCGAAGCTCAGAAAGATAAATCTTTTCCAAAAAAATTTGAATATAATATGAGTGGGGTAGAAAACAGTGCAGAAGAAATCTTCAAGTATATCTCTTGACGAGTTTAAAAAAATAAGAAATGAATGGCGAGAACAAATTGCTATATCTGAAATTAAACAGATAAGTTATTGGAAGTCAATAAATGCCTTGGAGCTTGCATATAAAAATGCTGCAAAAAATAAGTATATTGTCATGACTTTGCGAGACAAAAAAATGCGTTATAAGTTTCCTAAAGCCAAGAATGTAGTTTTAGTTGGTTCTGGAATGTATCCCTATAGTCTGTTTGATTTACATAAGCAGTATCCTCATATAAAATCAATAGGAATCGAGATAGATAAAAAAAGAGCATTGATTAGTAAAATACTCGTAGAAAAATCACCAGCTAAAGACATGATTACCATTACAAATTGTGATGGTATAGACTATGACTATAGTTGGTTAGACCATGATGATCTAGTATTTGTAAGTGTTGATGTTGAGATAGAAAAAAAGATACAAGAGAAAGTTATACTTGAAAGTAAAGCATCACCTTTTCTTTGTGCGCCTTATCATACGGCGTGGAGAGACGCTTACCTTAGTTGACTTTCTCTTCTTCGGTTTGCGTCTCTTTACACCATAATTGCTTTTAAAGGCATCTACGTCAGTAATCATTTCTTTTTCTTAATAGTCCTGATTACCTGTATATTAGGGTTTTTAACTTCTTTAATAAGTCTAGTTTTTTCTGGCAAAGTTCTATAGTATTCCATTGTTTTACTTTTTACAGCAGAATCATATTCCTCAATTAATCCAACTCTTGGATCACCAATCATTTCTAACTTACCTTCGCCCTTACCTGAGCCAAATGTATCTCTAGCCATGGGTCACTCCTTACAGTGCAGGGCCGCCTTTTAGAGGTGCGTAAAACTTACCACCCATGCCGCCTTGAACATTTTCACTAGCTGCTTGGTACTTTTTATTTATACCAGTAGCTGCTGGACCTTTTGATACATGACCTGCGGCCATAGAACCAGCTGCTGAATTCATATCAGCCATTACCGGACCTTGATCTACGTATCCAGGAGCAGTTTTCATTCCAGCCATTGGGCCACCTTTTACAGCGCCAGCAGGTCTAGAATCACTTGAACCCGTGAATGAAGTTCTCTGTGTGCCACCTTTTGGCATACCTGTAGCTTGTTTAGCATTTTTTACATACTTTAAAGCTTCGGCATCACCTGTGACTGTTTTTTTAATCATAGACATTATGTTGTCCTCCTTATGAAATTGCTGCTTTTATAGTTTCCGTATTATTACCAGCGTTAGCTGCTTCTGAGACAGATGATCTTACAGTTACAGTTGGTGTACCACCAGCTGCGATTGAAGTAAAGTAAGAGTTTGCACCAGTAAATGTACAATGTTCAATTACTGTAGCAACGTTACTTAAAAATCCAGTGTCTACTGGAAAGTTACAATATCTGTAAGTTTGGCTTCCAGAATTGTTATGAGCAACAACACCGTAACCTCCTAAAACACTGTCACCAAATGTACAATTTTCTGCTATGATTACAGAAGCTGCATCATCCGCTACAACACCTGCGTTTGAATCTAATACACCAGTTGTAATACCTGCATTAGCAATTGCTAGTGCAGCACTTCTACTCTCACCGGCTGTTCCATCAAAAATACAATTTTCAAAGGTTACAGTAACAGCAGCGTTACCTACAATTGCTCCTGGTGAAGCGATTTTGCAGTTTTTAATTATTACGTTTGAACCAGCTGTTATACCAGATGGTATAGAAAAACCAGTAAACACAATATCTTTAGCAGCGCCCATACCCATTATAGTTACATCTGCAACATTAGTGGTTCTTGGATCTGTATAAGAACCTGGTAACACTTGAATTACATCACCTGCTTGCAGATGGTTAGTAGGAATATGATCAATAGCTTTAAACTGCGCGCCCAAGTTAAGTTCTGGGCTAACTATGTGAGTTTGTTTATTTGACATTATTTTTTACCCTTCTTTTTAAGAATAGCTTTTTGTAAAGCTGGAGGTAACTTCTTCTGCGATGCAGTGAGTCCGTTCTTGCCATTCCCGTTTCCGTTCATTGCTTTCCCGTTCTTCATGGTGTTACCATTACCATTTTTTTTCATACCATTTTTCATTTTATTCATTGGCATTTTATATCTCCATTTTCATTTAATTGTAATTAAAAGTCAAAATTTTATTTATTCTTTTTCTGAAGAGCTTTTCCTGCTGTATTCAGAGCTATCGCTACCGCTTGTTTTCGTAAGGCTTCTTTTCTCGATATTCCTTGCTTTTTCGAAATTGTCGCTATCGCTTTTGATCTCGAACGTGAAGGTTTCTTCATCAGCTCTTTGATGTTTTTTGATATCGTTTTCTGACTCTTTCCTTTTTTCAACGGCATCTTCTTCTCCCATAGTCACTAGCATTTCAGAGGGTGACTTTGGTGCATTAGGCTCTTCTCTAGGAGTTTCTTGCACAGTGTATACCAGATAATCTCTATCTGAATTAATATAAGCTGCTGATACAGCTAGTTTATTAGTCCACCAAGTTGGTAGAGAAGCTTCATTATCTTCAGGTAAACTACGAAGAATATCTTGACAATCTTCTATTATATTAGCGCACTGTCTTTTAGCAGAGGCTACATCAGTGTGTCCATCTTTTAATTTCATCTTCTTCTCCTTGATTTTTTAAAACCTATAGGTTTTGAGTATTTGACTGGATAGCCTTTTTTTCTCTCACTAACTATATGTTTTTCTAATCTATTTGTAGTAAGTTTACCACTTGTAGCAAGTTTACGCAAACGTTCATTTTTACGAATTTTAGGACTGGGAGGTTTTTTAAACTTAAACCTACCAACTTTTTTTATAGTTCTATATGCCATCACATTCCTCCACCTGCAGTAAATTTTGTGGTTTCTCCTGTTTCTAAGTTTTCTTCAATCTTCTCTCTACTACTAAGTAGTTTACCGCACTGTGACTTACAAAGAGAAAACGCTCTCTCATATCCTGCTAGATACTTAGACAACTTAGTCCAATATTCATAACTCAGTATTTTCTCTAAAGAGTGATTAAAACCATTAAATACTTTTTCATAATCTTTTATATAATAAAACCTAGTATTAGTTTCATCATAAAAATGTCCACCAGTCCAACAACACCTAAAAACATTACCATCAGGAGCAATATACCACTTACCCCAATCTTGCCAACTACAAATAATTTTTCGTTCTATGTTCTCAAGATTTATTTTTTTCTTAGCATGAACATATTCTCCACTTTTTGGAGCACCGAACTCTCTAGAAGTTTTAACAGTAGAAAAAGTAGTAAAGTTTGCATTTACTGCCCTTCTTCTGGCTTCTTCTACTTGGTGTTTATTATGTTCAAAGACTATATATTTCCAATGAACTTTTGGTTTTTTAGTATTAATTACTGCTTTTGCATTATTAAATACTTTTTCATACTCTGTGTTAATTCTATAAATATGATGAGTATCTTCTAAACCATCGATATCAAAGTTTATAATATCTTTTTCAGTTAGTATATTACCAATATCAGTCCAATAGTCTTGATTATGTATCCCGCCATTAGTATGGATTAAAACTTTAGTATCATATGATTTTACATATGTAAGAATATCTCTAAAATCTTTATTCATTACAGAATCACCAAAGTTTCCGTTAAACACTAACCATTCTAAATTTTGTAATAACTCAGGATAAAATAACTTTTTAAAGTTTTCTATAGAGATAGTATATTTTTTATCATTAAGATTTATTCTTAAAGGTTTTAGCCTGTGACAAGCAGGACATTTAGCATTGCATCTAAATGTAATCTCTGTAGTCAGTTGTCTATATTTTTTCATTAACTAGCGGGTCTTAATCCTACAATTGTTATAGTTAAACCATCGGGGAATGAAGTTTGAACATCTTTAAACTGTATAGTATCTCCAGGATTATTATAAATATAATCTGTAGTGGGAGCTTGAGTTACACCGTCAATTGACACACTTAACACATTAGCTATGGCCACTAGAGCTGCACCAACTCCGTAAGTATTTGAATCTGCTATACTAGTAACCACGTTAGTGTGCGGAGCTAATAAAGTAGATCCTCCAGTTATAGCAGCAACATTATCTTGTACTACGTTAATGTTGGCAGTTGTAGAGTTTAGGTTTGAATTAAGTACTGTAAAAGTAATAAAATCATTAGAGGCTGAGTCAGTAATTGCAATCTTAGTGGCAAGTGTTGTTTCTACTGCATCAACATTATCTTGTACTATATTAATGTTAGCAGTTGTAGAGTTTAGGTTTGCATTAAGTCTTGTATAAGTAACAAAATCATTAGAATCTGAATCAGTAGTTGCAATCTTAGAATCAATTTGTGTTTGTAGTGCAGAAGTTACCCCATCAAGGTGCCCAAGCTCAGTAGAAGTAACAGCGCTAACTTCTATCTTACCTCCAGAACCAGCTATCAATGCTCTTGAAGCTGTTAGGTTAGTATTAAATACAGTGCTTATTGCCCCAGATCTATTATCAGTTATGGCGGTAGATAAATCTGTTCCATCAAATTTAACACTTGCAGCACTTAATATGCCAACGTCTAAATTAGATTGTGTTACAGGTGATAATGCAGTATTAGAAAGAGGATCCTTGGTATCAGCTAGTTTAAAAGTAGTAGCACTCTCATCATAAAAAATTGCTGCATTTCCTTGGTTACCTCTATTAAATAATAAGCCAACATCTAAAGTAGGGCTGCCAGTAGCACCTGATGCTAACATTATCATTCTATCTGCTACTGTGAGATCTGTTGTATCAACTGTGGTAGTTGTTCCGCTTACGGTTAAATTACCAGTGATTACAAGATCATCATTCATATTAACTTGATCTGTAAATGTAGCTGAAGTTAAATTTGCAGCTCTTCTTGCTTCAAGTGCGTCTATCTGTGTTTGAACGGCAGAAGTAACTCCATCTAGATGTCCTAATTCTGTAGAGGTAATAACACTAACTTCAACTTTTCCACCAGTGCCTGCAATTAATGCTCTTGATGCAGTTAGGTCAGCTGTAGTAATAGTGCTTACAGCACCAGCAATATTAGCTGCTCTTCTAGTTTCTATCGCCGCATCTTCTGCAGTTAATAGAGTATTATTTGCTGAACGTCTAGTTTCAACAGCGGCCACATTATCCTGTACTATATCAACATTAGCATTAACTCTAAACTCAACTGCAGCAGCATTAGCTCCTGAATCTAACTGAGCCGCAGTAATAGTACCGTCTGCTATATGTCTACCTTCAACACTATTGTTTGCTAATAAAGAAGCGCTTATTAAATTACTAGCAACAACAGATCTACTTATTCGTGTAAGTGCCATATCTTACTCCTTTTTATCGGGTTCCTCTTCATCAATTTCAGCAAAAAACTCCTCTAAGAAATCTCTTTTCTCTAAAGGTTTTTCATCTTCATCATCAAAAAATTCTTTAATAAAAGATTCAACCTGTTCATCAACAGAGGGGGGAGCATTAAGATAATCAAACTCATTGTCTATACAAGCTCGTTTTATAATTTCTATACACCATTTTTGGTCTTCTTCACTAAGCATTTCTCTTTGTCCATCAATCCATTGAATCTCTGTGTGAGGATTTTGTGACCCCCTTTTTTCGTAGTATATTCCTACAATATCTCCCGCAACCATTTCCTTTACTTTTGGAACAACCTCTGCCATTTTATCTAAACTAAATGACTTTAATTTTAAAGGACCTTTTCCCTCTTTAGTAATTTCTCTGAACTCACAGAATACATTATCTGAATGAAGTTCATCTATATGCATTTTATAATAAGACATTCTATCTCCTATGTTTTTATAATAAATTTAACACCTTGAAAGGCTTGTGTGACTGTGATACTACCAGTAGAACCATTCACACTAGTTACAACTGTTGAACTACCAGCGTCTTTTGAAGCTGTAGCCACTGATGATGTACCAACACTTAAACTTAATGCTCCTCCTGCTGCTGTTAAAACTCCTGAAGAGCCTATTGTAGTGCCAGAGGGTGAATAACCAACATTAGTTGCTTTACCTGCCGCTACTCTATCATTAAAATTAGGTAAAGTAAAAGTGCTACTACCATCCCCAGCTCCAAAATTTGTACCTATTACTGCAAATAAAGCTGCATATGTAGTTCTACTTACAGTTCCTCCTTCACAACCTAACCAACCAGCAGGGGCTGAGTCTGCTCCGTACATAATTATTGTACCAGGAGGCATTAATGGTGCTACATCTGTAGCTGTATTCATTATGGTTGCTTGAGAAAGCACTCTAGCAGCAACATTACCGTAAGTTTTACCGTCTTGTGTTAGGATATTTAATCCATCTTTTCCTGCACCAGCAATCGCACCACTAGTTGTTCCATAATGAACAATAGAGGTATTAGCACTGTTAATAGTTCCAAGTGCAATCGCAGTTGGATTATTAGCTATGGCAGAAACTTTGATTTGAGCATTTGCCCCAGCTAAGCCTTTTGTACTATTAAAAGCAAAGTTAAGTCTATCACCTGTTATACCAGTTGTTGTACTAGTGGTTGCCTCAATCATTGCATTAGTAACGGAACCATTTAAAGGTGGTATACCGATATCAACAAAATCAGTAGCGGTGTCAGTATTAGCTTTTTTTAGATAGAGTCTAGCATTAGCAGACAATCCTCCAGCGGAACTAACAGTAGCAGCAAGCTCTCCTATCTCATAATGAGAGACATTAGACATCATAGACACAATACCATTCTCAAGTCTATGTCCAATTCCTACACGTGTAAAACCTGTTCCAACCGTTTGTGTTTTAACATGATTTGCATCAGCTACAAAAAAAGCAGTTACATTGGCATTTGAATGTCTATAAAGTAAGCCAGTTTCAGGAGCTTGAGCTGCACCAGATCTAACAATATTACTACCTGATAATGAAGGTGCAGCTGCACCTGCAAAATTGGTCAATAAAGATCTAAGAGCATTATTGAACTGAGTTCTCGCAGTACTAATACTAGTTGCTGCAGTAGGTTCTATAAAGGTGTTTGAGTCTAGTAATGTCATTTTATATTCCCGTTGCTGTCAATGCGACTGATATTGCACCATCAGCAGGTGCTACCGCATCAGCTCCAATATCAAATACTCTATACGCCACATGATCTTTAGTAACCTCAACAGTAAGTACAACAGCTGCATTGGCAAAATTTATCGGCTGTAAAGATACAGTCGGTGTTAAACCAAAATTTGCAGATGTCATATCAACAAACTGCGTAGCATTACTAAAAGTTGATGTATCAGTAAAAGTTGTTGTAGTCTTCTCTATACTAACTCTAAATTTATCGAGTGTAAAGTCAAATTCATTTGGAGATGAGTTGAGTACCACAAATTTTAATTGATAAAATCTAAACTGACGGGATCCAACCTCGTAAGGTAAAAAACCATCATTAATCGAAGAAGAAGTAAAAGCACTTACATTAACATTTCCATTTGATACTCCTGCACCTGTGTAAAATAATACATCAGGATCTGCGCTAGAGGTCCTTATGAAAGTTTGTTGAGTTATCGCTGTAGCGGAACCTGCAAAAGTTGTGGAGGCTTCGTCTTGATACTGTCTTAAGTTAACTAGTTTATAATTATTAACTCCACTATTTGCCGTAGTAACGTTAGCAAAGGCATTACCTCCAGTAGAATCTCCATTTGCATGAAAAGTTTCCCCTAGTTCAATCTCATTCGCATCGATGGCACCAGCTATAAAAGCCATAGCATTAGCATTTGCTCTGTCACCTTGGTCTAATACTCCTCCACTTACATAAGTACTAAAACCACTAGAGTTTAAACCAGTGCTTCCTCCTGAATCAGTGAATATATTTAATGTTGTTGCATTAACTCTAGTTGCGTATACTTCTCTTTCATTAATCTCAGTCATGCCACTAACACCATGAATTATAATACGCTCAGTTCCTGTAATTCCATGCTCAGAGCCAGAAGTTGTAATCACAGCAGGGTTAGCTTTTGTTATAGCTTGAATCGAAATAACATTACCAGTATATTGTCCAGGATTTACGATTGCATACACATTCTGTGATGTCGTAGAATCGACAAGTGTTTCATTATTTGCATCAAAACTAAAAGATAAAGTTGCATTACTAAAACCTAATACAGTGCCTATGCCTCCAAAGTTAGTTTCTCTTAAGACATTATCTTTAGGGCTACTTTGTACCTCTGTGGCTCCAGTTAGTATGTCGTCTGTAAAATCATTAAAAGTAGTTTTAGCAGCTGATGTACCTTGTATATCAGCCTGTACAGATCCTGTAATAACTGCGCCCATGTCTCTAATTGGAGTAATATATGTCGCATCACCACCAGCAGTTAAATCAGAGACGGCTAACCCAGCATTGTACGACCACCCAGTAGAAGAGGCATTAGCATTGTCTGCAGCAGTTGAAGGAGTAGCAGCAACGTTAAGTCCTCCTGAATTAGTGTCAGTAACACTAACAAAAGCTGCTTCAGAAGCATTTTCATTGGCTATACCAGCAAATTGAACAGAAGGGCTATCAGTATTAAACGCTTTAAATACTGTTTTTCCTCCTGGTCTAAACGTTGTTAAAGTAGTAATAGCAATGTCATCACTAAAATTTCCCGATGTATCACGAGTTTTTGCAAGATATGTAAAGTCACCAAAAGCATCAATAGGACTAGATTTACGAGATACACCTGCTGCAACTGTTAAAAAAGGATTGGCTGCGTTAAAATTCTCTTCAGTTGCCGTGCGAATACCTCCTATACGTCTTATCACTACTTCTTTTAAATCTAAATCAACTAGATCACCTGTTGCTTGACGTGGGTATTGCCAAAATAAGGTAAGTTGTTCTTCAGATTGTCCAGCACCAAAATCAGTAATATTTTGTGGTTTAGCTGTTTTTCCTATTATAAGTTTTTCTGCTGTTGCAGTTATTCCTCTTATATTTTTATTAAGAGGTGTGATTCTTACAAATAAAGTTATTGTGCTTCCTACAACGCCTCTATCAATGTTATTTATGACATGAGTAATTTGTCCTGCATCATCAACATTATTAGCAGGAACTTTAACTGTAGAAAAACTACTTAAGTCTGTATTATCTGTATTATTAGTACGATATGAAATTTCATAATCAGTTACTTCTTGATTAACTACGTGATTAAATTTGATTATAGCACGTGTAGCAACACCACCTAATTGTTCTACATATAAACCTTCAGTAATTGCAATATTTTGAACCTTTTGAATAGGTATCTCTCCAATAGAAACACTCTTTGTTACACTAGGGCTGAATCTTCCTGTAAGGTTTCTATTCCTAGCTTTTACAGTAGTAGTGCCTATAGGTATATCTCTTATAATTCTATCTTTTGCTAAAAAAGTTTTTTCAAACTCACCACCAACATTCAGTTGATATATTTGATTATTAGCTAATCTAAAATTACCAGGATAAGTTCCTCTATCATAATCGAGAGTAAAAGTTTTATCTCCAGTATTCACATTACCTATAGATCCGACAGGGTCTTGAGCAAGGTTAACCATAGTTACGCCAGTAAGATTAGCTACTGGCGTAGTCAATAATTCTACCTGATAAATATTATTAGCGGTCATTTCAGCATTGTAAGTTGGGCTAGCAGGGTCATAACTAGTGTTTGCCACCGTAAAAATATTCTGAGTTTCAAACTGCACATTATCACCTATCTCAATAGCTGGTACAGTATAATGATCTATTTCTACTCTTATTTGACTTTCATCACTCGCTGCTGTAACTTGTATAGTAGCAGGTGTTGATACTCTATCTAGTGTGAAGTTCTGAGTTTCAATATTATCTAAAAATACTCTTACAAAAGCTGCATCTCTAGGAGTAATTGGTAAAGGCTCTGTATGGGTGCTTCCTCCTACAAAAGTATTTTCTTGGGTGTAAGTAAATTCTGAACCACCGACATAAAAGTTTGCTCTACTATTAAAATATCTCGAATCCAATATTTGAAATATCTCAATATAAAATGGAGTATTAAGCAATTTACTACCAAGATCAACGCCATTTGTAATAGGATTATCAATATAAATAAAGTTATTTGGTCTATCAGCAAAACGTATATTAGCAGATAAACCAGTTAATTCTGGCCCAGCAGCTACAAAGTTTCTTGATCCTCCTGTTTGTTGGACAGAAATCGGTACAGTTACAGCATCGTGTCCTTTTAGTCCTTGGAAAATACCATCTGCTAACCCATCATTTACATCTAAGACAAACTTAGGCTCACCACTTGCAATAAAATTATAATCAGTAAGAACATTCATACCTTCAACTTGTAATCTTAAATTATCAACTGCACTTGTTCCGTGAGTAGCACCTGAAACTACAGAATTACATAATAACCTAATTTTACCTGTTAAACTATCAAACCCGTTTTTACCGATTAATGCAGCAGGACCGTCGCCATCTTCTATAGCAGTAATATCAAAGGCGTTAAATTTTATAGTGCTTCCGTCATCACTAACTAATGAGGGTATTAGTTGAGATTCGTCTGGAAGAGAAATAAAGTACTCTGTCTCAAACTGGATACCATAATTCTGACTTTCAGTAAAATTTTCTACAATTAAATCAACCCTCACTGATCCATCTTGCTCTCTAGTAGGTACTGAACGTAAACTAAAGACAGGAGCAGGAGGTGCGATTAATGGTGATTTAGTATCTAAATATGCTGTTGGGGTATAATCAATAAAAGTATCTGAATCTACGTATATATTAGATACATACTCTATGGCTGATACTGTTACTTCTTCTTCTTTTGGGTCACGTGAAAGTGAAGTGATTTTAAATAGTTTATCTGTTTTATTTGTGTAAAACTGGTCTGGATTATCCCATTCTCCAAAGCTCCACAAATCTCCTCTTTTTGGTAGATTATTAGAAGTAAATTGGTTAAAATTCACTAGAGTTTTAGTAATCGGATCATATCGTTTATCTATTCTAACTTCAATTAAATCTGCGCCTGCACTAACATTACCTGTACTATTAACTGCAAATAAAGTATTTGAAAGAATATATAAATCAATTCTATCTCCATCAAGTTGTATAACTCTTAAAGCTAATGGTGATGTATTACCTGTAAAATCTGTAGCAGCAATAGTAGGGACAGTTAAATGCTCTAACATTAAATTAGAACCTAAACTTAAAATAGTGTTGGCGTCTCTAGCAATCTTACCTCCATAACCAAAAGCAACACCAATCTGTCTTTGGGCTAAAGATATGACATCACCAGGAGCGAGTGCTAAAGCATCTGTAGAAGTAATAAAGTCAACTTTTCGTCTTTGAAATCTAGAAGCAGCTATTTGGTATTGTGCATATCTAAGAGCTTGAGACCGTCTAGTAACTCCAAATAAATCAAGAGAAGCAATATTTTCAATTATACTACGATCTGTACCATCATTAGCATCAACAGTGTCTATTCTTACTGTTTCCCTTTTAAAATGATTTGTTGGATCAACGTATGATACGTCTACCCCAGTAAAAATCTCGCTCTCTTTAACTCCAGAAATGTTTAGGGAACCTGTTTTAATATTTGTCTCATTAAAAAGCGCAACTGGTGTTTCGTCAGGTAGGTCAACAGCTAAAGTAATCTTACCTCCAGAATAAACTAAAGCAGCTCTAATTGACGCAGCCATCTGATTTAACACATCTAATGCTTGTCCTTGATCTTGTATGATTCCATTGAATGTAAAGCGTCTTTCAATTATTTTAGTGCCTTCAGGTATTCCGATTAAAGTTTCTCTAACAGCTGTGAATAAACCTCTAGGTTTATGTCTAAATGTTCCATCAGCTAAACCTTCAACACCAATAAATGCTCCAGTTGCATCGTCACAAGCATCACAATATTTAGCTACTCTATGAAACTTAAACTTATCGATATTTGCTTCATCAACTCCTAATCCATATGTTTTGTTAGTTAAGATATCATACATTATCCATACAGGGTTTTGAGTCCAAGAATATACAAATTCTCCATCCCAAGGACCTATATATAGTATAGGGTTAGCAGTTGTAAGTTTAGTGCTCGGGCCTTGACTCTGTAAACTATACCCGTTTCCAAAATAACTTAAGTCACCTGAACTTGGATTTTCTAGCTCTCTCCAGTCAATTTCACCGCTAGTTAATATTGGTTGATTATAGTTAGTGGGAACTTTAACAATAAGCCCTTTAACTAATGAGGTAAAGTTAGGCACTCCTCCTGTATGTTCAGCAAAAGCTTTTAAAGCATAACCAATATGAGCTGTTCTTGGGTATGCTTGTGGTTGATTTTCAATCTCAAACCAGCCAATACTTTGTATAGTTTCTTGAACCTTTGAACTATCAGTATCATCAGATGTTTTTTCTATAGTAAACTTATAACCATTAGCACTTTGTGAGGCAGCTGGTATCGTAATATCTACAGTAAATTTAAATGGACTATTAGTCTTACCTCTAATTGTTTTATCAACAGTTCTTATAATAGTGCTTCCTGTATTATCAAATAAAGTAATTCTTATAGATATTGCTCTCTGAACAATATCACCATTATCTTTAGACTCTTGAAGGGCGCTAATCACAAATGCAAATTTAAGTTGATCCCAATCATTTGCACTAGTTGATTGTAAAAATATTCTTGATTGTGGTACACCAGCTACATTGCCTTTTTTAAGGGTAACAGGTGAAGAGAAATTTTGAGGGCCAACTGTCTGTTCCCCAAAAACTGGTAAAGGTTGTTGAGTTACAGTACCTGTATTAGTAGCAGTTCTAAAAAATTCTGTATTTTCCTGTCCATCTCCATCAATATTAATCATGTCATCAATATTGCCGTCATTAACTTCAATATCTTGAGGACCATTAGGGTTTATTCTATACATCGGCCCTTCACCTAATGCAGAGGTTACGAATAGAATATCAGTAGAAAATAAGTTATTTGGATCTTCTTTTCCACCTTGAGATCCCGACTTGCCACCACCTTTATTGTGTACTCGTAAATTCTCAGCTATATAAGTTTGAGTTTCAGGAACCGTGAAAGTATAAACAGGAGCATCCGGTAAAGTGTCAATGCTTAAAATAGTAGAAGGAGTACCACTTTGAAGAACTAACTCTTCACCAATTTCAAATTCTTGCATCTCCTTAAATAAACCATCAGATCCCATCATCCAATGATTAGGAGTAACATCAACTGTTCCGTGTTGATGTCTTACTCTAAGTACGTTGTCCATTTCATGGAAAAAAACTTCAGTTACAGTAGCAGGACCAAGTTCTCCATATTTTTTAAAACTCCATACTATATCAGACGGTGATATATCTTTAATATCTTTAAAAGTACCATCAGCCATAGTAATCATAGTGCCTGCAGGAAAACACCCTTTAGAGCCAAAAATAGAAGGTACACTTTTTCCTTGATACTGTACGTAATGTCTATTAATCATAGCCATTAGAATTGATCTCCCACTCTAATAACATCACTTTTACCATGTGAAGTTGTATTTAGATAACCAGAAACAAATTGACCTGCAACTCGGGTTTCTCCATAAACTAGTGCTATAGGAGTACCACTCTCGGTTGTATTTTGAAGAGAGCCAAACATGTCACTACCTCTTGTAGAGCTGTCTACTTGTTCTGCCATTTTTGGTTTTTTAGTAAATATGCTTGAAAGTACACTAAGGGCTAAATTTCCTATAATTGACCGGGCAAAAGAAGCTCCTAAACCACTTCCCGATAGAGCGCCTGTCATTCCTGAAAAAGCTGTCCCAACACTTGATAATCCCGCACTATAGGTTGCTGCAAAACCTGCACCACCTGCACCAGCAGCTAATCCAATAGCATACGGGGCTACGATAGCCACAGCTGCTAATAGTAAAAAACCACGTTTACCTCCGCCGCCTGTAATCAAGGGCACAACGTAAATAACTTCATCATTTTTTACCTTTTTAAGGGGAAACTCAGTTGGGCGAAGTATTTTAAAGTTTTCATCAACAAGAGCTATTCCCTCATCAATTTTACCCTCTTTTATCTTATTACTATACGTAGCAAACTCTTTAAATGAGTTTGATAAATAAGCGATAACTTCATCATAAGTATTTATGTTTACTTGAAGTGATTTTATATCTGCCGTATGTTTGCGTAAAGTAGAATGTATCTTAATCGTTGCCAAGGTGTTTACTCTCAAACTTATCGAATTTTAGTGCATCTAGATTTCTATCATACCAATAAATAAAATAATTTAAACCGAAACCAACAATAAATTTATATTCTGCAAAAGCTGCTGCATGTTTATCTTCTCTACTAGGTAATGGTTGTTCTTCTCCAGGATGAGAATGAAATATACCCCAAATTTGATCGTCATATTTAACTAAAGCTCCAGGATCTAATTCAAAGGTTATAGTAGGAGTATTACTTAAATTATCAACTCTTACGTAGGAAAAGTCCTTAAGAATAATGCCACAAGCTTCTCTTGGATAATCTTCTTCAGCGTGAGCCTGCATTTCATAAATTAATTTATCGAACCGTTCCATCTATATATTCCTGTTGTATATTGTTTATAATAATTACCATATGGAGCAACCCAACTAACGTGACCTAACATAGTTTGTAAAATTCTGTTCTTGTCAACATATATTGCGCAGTGGTTACTAATATTAGTAGAGCCAATACTCATCAGAATAATATCATAGAGTTTTGGCTCTTCGTTAACCTTTTTAAATATGTGAGAAAACTTTTTAAAACCATCTTCATAAAACCGATCAGTAGTTTTACTATACCAGTCTTCATCAACTATATTACAGAAATCCCAACTACGTTGTTTGACATCTATATTAAGATGATCTTTGTAAATATACATGCAAAGATTCCAGCAATCAATACCAGTTTTAGGGTCATTTCCTAAATGCTTGTAAGGATAGTCAGTATATTTATAGTACCACTTGTCTATAGGCTGCATAAATTTTTTCACTCCAATAATTATCAATAGTTGTAATCATAGAGTGAGCCCCCTCCTCTAGATGTAACATTCTCATATTGTTATCAATCAGCATACCAAAGTGAATCGGATTTTCACTTTTTAATGATCTAAAAACTATTACATCATAAATTTGCAATTCTGTCAATGATACTTTTGTTGCATACAGTGAAGCCCAGTCATCAATGTTCTTAAGACTGATTTCCTTCATCCATCTTCTAGTAGAAATATTTTTATTTTGATTTTTTATTAATTCAAATAGCTTTTCAAATATATTGCTTTTTAACTCGTTTTTATAAAAGCTAGCAATCAGCGTAATACAATTAATTCCTGAATATCTATGAGATAATCCGAGATAATTTTTTAAATTTTTCGATACCATTCTGCATACTCTGGAAAAGTTGCTTCAAAACTTTCATTCCTGTTTAAGTCTAAAGCAGTATTAAATTTTTTAAGTTTGGGTAATAAATGTGAATTATCCGCTCGATTCATATGCCTAAGAGAATTTAGAATTGTATTTATTTCGTACCTATTAAATAAACTTTTATACTCAGTAAGAAACTTTTTATATTTTTCATTAATAAATTTTTTAGTTTCAAGAGGTAACACGCTTGTATCCATGAAATCTGGACTTATTAAGTTAGTAATAAAAAATTGTAAATTTAATTTTTTCAAGTGCAAGATAAGTTCTGGGTTTGAAAGTATAGAATATACATTTCCCGTTGCACTTACTGTTTGTATATAATCTATAAATATGGTCAGATTTTTTGCAAAAGTTTCCCAAACAAATCCTTTTCTACTGTATTCTACATGTTCTTTATAGCCTTCAACACTAGGCCATAATTTAACCCTATCAAACTTTTTCCATAGTTGAACTATGTCATATTTTTTAAACTTTGAATATGAGAGATTAGAGTTATATTGTAGTTCAACATCTGTCTTACCTTTGTCTATAAGAAATTCTAACATTTTGTACATACCATCTTGAACAAAAGGCTCTCCTCCAGCAAAATAAATAGTATCAATTGTTTTATATATTTTTTCCATGTCATCCCAGAATTCAGGATTATTAGTCCAATAATCTAAATTTTGAACTTGTTCACGTGAAGGAATATGAGGTGCTAAGTGTTTTTCTCTAAACCATGAAGTTGAGGCGTCAGGACCGCACATTCGGCATCTAAAATTACACAAGTTACCAAATCTAAAATCAAGCCATACAGGAGGATTTCTAACAGATCCATCTTTTTCGGTTTTTCTCTGAAGTGGAGCATATTTTGCAAATCTTTCGTTAACCCTATTTCTATGACTATCTTGCCCAGATTTTTCTATATCGTAACATACCTCACACTCTACTGGGTACTGACCTTGTAAAAATTGTAGTCTTTTTTTCTTATACACGTCATTATTCCACACATCGAGTGGTCTTGCACCGTTAGTGGCAATTTTTTTATCGCCTGGACCCATATAGTTATCGGTGTGGCAACAAAGGATATAATCCCCTCTGATGTTTCCGTGCAGGTGAATCCAAGGCATAATACATCCTTTAATCATTGTCTAGGTATAGTCCTTCCTGTTGCAGGAAAGCCTCCAAAGTGAATTTGATTGTTTCTTAGCTGGCATGATCTGATTGATTTACCGCATACGTCTAAGTCGTTACTGGCTGCAGTTTCATTTGCTGCTGTAATTGGGTTAGTATTAGCTTGTAATACAGGGTTTGAGGTGCCTGGAATAGAACCACCCCCAGGTCCAGGATATTGGCATTCAGGTCCTTTATATACCCATTGACAGGTATTTTTATAAAACTTTCTTTTTGGAACAGCCAATCTAAAATATTGAAGCCATGATATTAAACCAAATCTTGCTACATTCTCATCTAAACTTTCTAAATTATCTATTTTAAAAACATCTTCTATATATGCTTCGGTATCTGCTTCAGGATTAACTATGTAAATATTATCTCCAACAGAAGTATTAGCATCTAAAGATCTATCCAAAAATAAAAACCTATTTTCCTCAATTCTAGTGATAGTTGCCTCAGTTGTACCAAATTGTCCTTTTACGTTATCATTTACTCTGTAGGGTAAAGCACTAAGAACTTCTATTACGTTTGAAGAGATATATCTAGCACTACTATATTCTGGCCAAAAATCTAAAAAGTTTGCAAAAGTAGTTTTAACTTCAACAACCCCGCCTAATAAATCTCTTGTATCTTGTTTTTGTTCTTGCCAATCAGCAGTGCTACTATGAGCGATTGTCTCGCTATATGTCCATGCAGCATTAGCTCTACCATATCTACCGACAACTTCAGCGCTATAGTTTAAATCTGCATTAGCTCTAGCGCGGGTCATTGCATGAAATCCCTCTGTTCCTGCTGTATAGTCAGAAGCTTCTGCATCTACAGTTCTAGGATCAATACCATGTACAAGCTCATCATTGACAAGGGCTACGACAGAATTTGAACTATTATTACCAGCTAAAAAAGGATTCTCTACAAATGTACTAATTATATTGTCAAAGTTTGATATACTAATAGTTACTTCATTTATTTTTCCATCACTACCAGACTCAACCGTAGAAAAATCTACAGGAAAAGGAATATATTCTTTTTTATCATAGTTAATTCGGTATACAGAATCACTTTGAGTATCTCCCACAATCTCTGCAAATCTTAAAGGTATATCTACAGGCCAAGATCTACCTTCACCTTGACCAGCTGGATTACCGTTAGAATTAGGAGGATACCACTCACCTGGATAATATAGAGAATAAAGTCTAACAATCTGATTTTGAGTGAAAGCATTTTTTTCAGCAATAAATGGTGAGTTTGATATTGAAGATATTGTTGTACTAGCAACGGTAGTATTACTTGAAAACGTATTAGCCTGGAATGGTAAACTAGTAGTGGCTAACGCTCCATTAGCGCTAGTAGACATTACTGTGCCTATGTCTTGTAACGTTTCTCCAGACGAGAACTCTCGAGATACATTATCAACTTTTACTTTTATCGTATTTGATGCTACATCTACATTAGCAATAACAGCTTGTGTAGTTGACGTGGCACCAACTACTGTATTACCGTTTCTAAAGCCTGTAGCATCAGCAACAGTTAAAATAAAGTCATATGTTCTTACTGTGGGCATTAATCAAATGTTTCCTGTAATTTAAAACTAACAGTATAAAAGTTATCTCTTAAATTTGAAGAGGCAGCTAATACTTGAGTTACATTCAGAGGGCCGTCAAAACGTACAGTGGCAGTTCCAGACTCATTTATATGTCCTAAATCAAAAGTAAAAGACTCAAACTCGCCGCTTCTAGCAGTATAAAAGTCGTCAATTGCTCTTTTACCTATACCGTGTAAATTTGTATACGTAATATCGTATTGTCTTTTTGACCTTCTTGATTTCAGTCTTCTTTTTTCATATCCTGCTTGGCTTTGAAAGATAGTAGTATCGAAAGCTCTAGTAGAAGAAAAGCCTACGTCGGGTCTTCTATCCGCCATTGAAGTAAATCTATCATCTTTTTCAACAGTGCCTTGATATACCCTAATATCTAAAGTGTCTTGATTATCAACTGCACCTAAAGCTCCGCCTCCTAGTTTAGTAGGAGCAGAAGTCATTGCTTCTGTGCCTAAGCCACTATATTTAGATGACCTTGAAAATCTTATAGCATCAAGCTTTCCATCAAAAAATTCTCCTGTATTGAATCTACCTATATTAACATTTCCACTAACCGTGTTACCAAATACTTTTTGCCCTACCGCCACTCTCGCGTTATTAACATAAAGACTAGCGGTCTCATCATCTCTTGAAACACTTAATGCAACATGATAAAAAGAACCAGTATTAATAGTGCCACCATATAATTCATGTATAGCACCTTCTATAGCAGATACATATCCAATTGTATTATTAGAACCAACTGTCCTAACAACTATGTAGTTGCCTGTACCTTGATAGCGAGAAAATATAGTTCCATTTGCGCTTAGAGAGTCTGGATTAACAAAAGCTTCAAACGTGAAATCGTCACCATTTAAATCAAATATAGCTTTATCACCATAATCTAAAAAATGTGAACTTCCGTTTAAGTCTACAGACTTAGAACCAAAAGCAGCCGTGCTTGAGTATGTTTTAGTAGTAGAATTTAGATCTGTTTGCGCAATATCAGACTCATCTGTAGCATTTTCACTCTCAAAGTTAAGTAGCAGTTTTGTGGCATCATCTGCAATATCTATTCCAGAAGTACCTAAAGTTACACTTGGAAATGTAAATGCTGATGATTGCTGTAAAACACCTGATAAAAACACTAAGAGAGAATTTGCATCGCTAACGTTAGACCCGGCAGGTAATGCAAAACTTTCTTGATCTGCATTTATCAAGTATGTATTACCGTTAACTATTGTAGCTGATGTGTTACTATAAGTGACTGCGCCAGTAACTTCTGTTTTTCTGCTTATTTGAAAGCGTTGTGGTAAACTAATAGTTTTTAGTTGTAGAGTAGTTGCATTAGGCGCTGTGACGAAACTTACAGTGGCACCCGCGTTTGTGACTGCGTAAGTAGTAGTATCTTGTACAGCTCCATCAACTGAAGCTATAACTTCACTCTCTCGCGTTACACTTGTTGGTAAATTAAAATCTGTTGTAGAGCCTGTACTGCTAAAAGTAACCGTTGCTAAAACAGCAAACTCTGAAGTATTAGCTGTGGCATCATTTGGGTACGTTGCCATTATGCCCCTCCTCTCATAGATTTACGGATTGGGCCATTATTTCTTAAGTCTCTGGTCACAATATCTATAACAATGGCATCAACATCCATACGTGGTGTAGCAGTTGTTGCCTCTTGTGGAGTGCCTTCATTTTTGACTTGAACCTTAATATTTGGCATACCTCCAGCGTTCATAGCTTGTAAGTTGCTGTTTCCAATATTACGAGCAGCACTACGTTTTAATACAAACTCGCCAGGCTCTAGTAGCGCAGGAACTCTGTCTCTTGCCATTCCGCCTGCTGCTAATCTTTGATAAGCAGAAAAAGGTACAACACCGCCAGAAGCGCCCACGCCTACTCCACTTAATGTTGTAAAGGGGGTAACCGCACTCATACCAGCACCAGGTCCGCCTCCAAATAAATTACCAGCTCCTGATAATATACTATCAAAGAGTCCACCAGTTTTAGCACCCATAGAGTTTCCAATTTTAGCAAGTACATCTGTTAAAAAGGAACCTATACTACTAAAAGAGCTTCTGCCTTTTTCAACCAACTCATCTAAGAAACTACTAAATTTAGAGCCAAGAGTTTCAGTCTTCTTATTTGCTCCATCAAGTGAGGCTTGCGCATCATTTGCAAATGAGTTAACAATTCCTTTACCACCTTTTTCAACAACAGGCACATTTCCAGACTCTAATTTTAGATCTTCAATTCCTCCTGACATATCTACACCAAGTAAATTCCCAATTTCACTAGTTAAAAAATTGGATACGGGTTTAGCAATTGTCTCTTGAAAAAACGCTTGTTGAACTTTCTTCACTGTTTCACCAAGAAAATCGGTTAAACCCTCTTTAAAGTTTTTCGCATTTAGTGTGCCGTTAATTAATGCGTCATTTAACTCTGTCAAACCTGCGGCGAATTGTCCTCTTAATACGTTACCCACTTCTCTAATTCCATTACTAAAAGTATCATTTGCTTTTTTAGTTACGTCTGCTAAATTGCTGACATTATTAGTAGAGCCTACTAAGGAATTGTTTAGATCAGTTAATCCTGTAGATAAATCTATTCCAGATATCTTAAGTTTATTCTGTAAATCTTTTAATTTTTCATTGGCTGCAGCGAGTTCTGATATGAGTTTTGCATCACTTCGATTTTCGGCTAGTTTTCTATTAGCATTCGCAACATCAGTTATAGCTTTTCTAATAGTTGCAAAATCTTTTGCATCTAAATCATCTTTTAATTTTTTTAATTGATCTGAGACTTGAATAGCAACTTTTGATTTTTCAATATCGAGAAGAACTTTTCTAAACTCCTCAACGGTACCAAAATTACTACTACTAAAACTAACGCCTCCACGGGGACCAACTATCCCTCCAAACCTTTCTACAGCACCTCTTGCAACTGCGCCCTGAGCACCTCCTGCTTGAATTGCTTTAACAAGTTCTTGAGTGAAAGAACGTCTAGCCAGACTTTCATCCGATTCTCCAGGCAAGCGTCTAGCTTCGTTTGCAAGTATTTTTCTTTCAACTATATCATTAGCTAATACTTGTGCTATACCATTAATATGAGTTTCAAAGTTTTTTAATTCTTGAATTAAAAGTTTATTTCTCTTCTCTAGAGTAGTAAGTTCTTTTAAAGCTGCTTTTTCGTCTGCGTCAATTTTATCAAGCTGAAGTTTTTTCTCAGCTTGAATACGTTTTTCAATTAAACCAGTAAACTCTCCTGTGCTTATAAGTTCTTGTTGTTGAGCTATTTGTGCCTCTAAGATCTTTTGCTCTGCTTTTTGGTTTTCTATTAAGGCTTTTTTCTGTTCTTTAATTGATTCTTCTAATCTTTTTAATGATTCTCTTTCAAGTTTTAGTGTTAAATCTCTTTTATCTCCTTCACTTAAAAAAGGATTCATTTTAATTAATTCTTCTGTTAATTTACGTTCACTTTCTCTAACTAAGTCAACACTCTTCAATCTCGCTACTCTTAGCTTTTCATTAGCTCTAGCTAAATCATCAGTTCTTTTAATCTGATTTGTCAATTCTTTAGTTTGTTGATCTACGGAAGCAATTGCATTTTGAGCTTGAGTAATTTTTATTTGTTGTTGGGCAATCTGTAAGCGTTTTGTTTCTTTGTCTAATATTTTTCCAAGAGTTAAATCAAGATCTCTTGCTGCTTCAAAACTTTTTATAAATGTTCCTATTAACGCTTTTTCTGCGTCACGTGCCAACATGGCTAACTGCTTTTGAATAGGAGTTAAATCTTTTGCTCCTGCTCTTTGTCTTTCTAAAGCTCGTGATCCTAGTTCAAAGTTTTTTTGTAGTTGTGCAGTTCTAGATCTCTCAATATCACGTTGACTTGTAGCAACTTTTAAACTGTCTAAATTAAGTTCATTATCTAATATAAAAAACTTATTAAGGTTATCTGCAGCTTTAATTTGCGCTGAAAACTCATTTCTTAGTTTTTTTCGTGTATTTAAAATAGCTACTTGTTGTTGAACTTGAAAATTTAATATATCAAGTTCTTTTTGAAGATTATCAGCAGTTTTTTTATCTCTCTCATCTTCACTTAATTTAAGATTGAGTATCTTAGTTAAAACAGCTCCACGTCTTTTATCAATTTGTTCAAGCGTAGCAGCCCCTCCCTCAAGAGTTTTTTGTAATTTAGCTGCAACTTGTAAAGATTGAACTATATTAACTTGTACAGCATTTCGAGCCTCAAATTTTCTTAACATTTCTCCTTCCATTCGTGATGTATCGACGAATAAAATTTTAGTTTTAGATAATGGACCAGTTAAATCAGCAGCTTCTCTGACTTTTACCAAACCTTGTCTTGATATTTCAATCTGATTTATTACCTTTTGAAAACTCTGACCAGTTGCATCAGCGATAGATCTAACTGCTGCTGCGCCAAAATCTTGACCTGATTGCTCACTTCTTCCTCCTAAATTTGGATTATTTTCTCTTATCTCTCTTTGGGCTCTTGCTTCCTTCGTTATATCTAGCAGTATAGCAGCTCTTCTAAGTAAATCATCAATAAATCTAGATATTGGTTCTAAAAAACCAAAAGCATCAAGTATTGCGCTACCGACAGCTGTGATTATTGATGCAAATGTTATAAAAGTAGTAATTTTTCCTAAAAGTCCAGCAACAAACCTGCCTGCAAAAGCAAGTGCAACAGCAAATCCCTTGACTCCAGCAGTAGCAAGTCTTAGAGCTTTGTTTGTAGAATTTATCCTAGTGTTAGTTATTGTCACTACTCTATTAAAAGATTTCTGTCTAGCTTCGAGTCTTGTTAATTCAATATTCTGTGCTTTAGTGCGTTTTTGTAAAGCATTAAGTTGATCAATTTTTATCTGATTAATGCGTACTTCTTGAAGAGATAATTGGTTTAGTCGTTTGACCTCTCCAAAACTTATTTCTTGAGCTCTGGCTTTTTTAATTAAAGTATTAAATTCTTCTTTATTAGCTATACTAGCTCTAGTAGATGCTAGATTTAACTTTTGAGTCTCTGTAGTCATTTGAGCCGCAGCTCTTCGTGTTCCTTGTAATCGTCTTCCTATTTTTTCAGTTAGAGTATCCCCAAGTGAATTAGCTGTAACTGTAAAATCTTCAGCACTCTTTCCAAGTTCCCTAATAGCTGATCCAAATACTGTTTTAGCTAAAATACCAAAAGTAGCGATGGCCGTTACAGGTGCTCCAAGAGCTTTTACAAGAGGTTGAATTACATTTGCTATTAATACTCCAGCTTCTCTTGCAATATCACTTAGAGTTGCTACCAATTTTTCTAAACTTGAGGCTGCAGTCTCTACAGTGCTATCTACATCTCCAAATTTATCTAAACCCTCAGATATAGCCTCATTAGCAAAAGCTTGTCGTTTTTCAAATGCTGTCAAAGAGCTTGCAACTTTACCGATTGATGCAGCATATTTTTCTGCCGCAGGCTCAATTCTAGTAAAAATTCCTAATTCGTCTAATAGTTCAGGTTCTAATTTTGCTACACCACGTAATAATCTTTGCACAGAGTCAGTTAAATCTCTTCCAAGAGCTCTAGCCGCTTTTACACCGACTGTTGCTAAACCATCAATTTGATCAATATTAAAACCAGAAGATAAAGCGATATTAGCTAATTCAGCTGATTGAACTAGTGACAATTGACCATTAGTAATTTCTTGAAGTCGCGCTAAAACTTTAGGACCTTGTTCACCGATAGAAGCTGCTAGGGCATTTACTCCTGCAATAGTTTGTTCGGATCTTGCTGCTGCATTTAGGGCACTAAAAGCTTGTTGTAAGGCAAATATAGTAGCAGCTGCACCAGCATAAGCAGCAACTAAACCACCTAGACCTGTAGCTTGTGCTGAAAAAGAACGACCTGCTGAAGCAGAACTTTGGCCTAATCTAGTTTGAGCTTTACCTATACGTTGGGTATCGCCTTCAACTTTTTTAGCGCCTTTACTTACAAATTCAGTTTGGACAGTGTTCTTAATTTTACTACCAGCCACGGGGTTTCCTATCTACTACGTGATTTAGCTTTTGACATTGCATCTCGTTCTTTTTGTTTTTGAGCATAATATTTACCAGCCTCAGCTTCAGCTGCTTTGAGTAAATGAAATACATCTTTTCTATTATCCATATCATAGATGTCCATAATGTCCATTAAACCACTATAGTCTTTACCCATCCAGCTTCCACTCATACCTTCCCAGTTATCTGGTAAGGCATTGAATAGAATTAGTGCGCATTGAGCTTCATAAGATAGAGAATCAACCTCTAAGGGCATATCTTCTTCTCTAGGCTCCCAACCCATCTGATCGCACATAAGCAGATATTGCTCAGTTGACATACCTCCAGTAAAAAACGCATTACGAAGGTATTCAATTAGTTTTTTTCGTTTGTCTCGGCTTTAGTTTTTGAAAACTGCTCAAAATCATTCATAGCATCTGTTACAAATTGATCAAACAGTGTAGAATTTTTTAATAACTCTAGTGCCTCTTCTGGACTATATTCGATCTCTTCTTCACCATTAACGCCAGATATATCAGCTGGAAATAGTAGTGGTAAGTTTTTGTATCTAAGACCACGCCACCCTTTAATAGCTTTTTCTGAGTATGCTTCTAAAAACTTATCATTATCAACTTCTTCTTCTCGTTGACGTGTGCGTTTATTAAATTTGAAAGTTAATGATCTATTTCTAATTTTCATTAACTCTTCTCGATTAAGATAGACTAAATCAACCATAAATCCATCAATTTCTGGAAATTCAACTGTAGTTACAGTTTGTTTAGCCATTAAACTTTTTATTTTACTCATTATTTTTCCCCTCTATAAGTAAAAAGCGCTATCGGTATATCTGCTACTGTTGGGTGAGGGGAGTCCCATTTCGCAAACCGATAGCGCCATCTGTAAACCTTTATCCCCCCTCAAAGATAAATTAAGACTTTTTAGCAAATATTGTTATTTCACCGCCATCACCTCTTGTAGCTGTTGGCTCTTGTGCAACAAAATTTACTGACATACTAATTACATCCTCTGTAGCTAGTGTTGGAAATTCAAACTGAACTGCGTCCATTTGAAATGCTACATAAGGTGCTGTAGTGCCACCAATAATTAAGTTAGCATTAGATGTCTGTGCTGAACTAGTTCTTGTATCTTGAGATATATTTCTTAAAAATCCAGCAGATTCTAAGTCATCAGATCTTAAATACATACTTGCGGAACCTGTTACAGCTCTTGTACCTGTAAATTGACCAATAGGAGAGTTCAATGTTGAAAGCTCTTCTGGTGTTAGGTATGTAATATTATTATTATAATCAAAACTTAGAGCAGTTACTGGAAAAGTAAACTTCTCATCAGCTGCACCAGCTGTAGCTTTATGATGAAACTCAATTGTACTAAGTCTGTTTTTAATAAATGCGTTTGTAGCAACGGTTCCCGCAACGTTCATAGAACCATATGGGTGATAGGCTTGTGCTTCTGCAGATAGTGTAGCAGTTGCATTTGAGTTAGCAGTTACACTTGTTCCGTCATTTAAAATACCACCAAACACTGAAATAGCTTTGTCTCTGTCTGTGCCTATAAGTTCTTTTAAGTCTGTTCCAAACCCTGCCCATGTAGTTGTTGCAATTTCTTCAATACCTGCATCAACAGTAGCTTGATTAACAGTAGCATTACCGACTTGATATACCACATTATCAAGTTTAAAATATAAGTGGTTTTCTTGAGCAGTTGAAAAGTTAGTCGATGTGGCTGCTTTACCTGCTGCAGCTGCAACAGTTGTACTTCTTAGCTTTCCACCAGTTTCCCAACCTGACCTACTATCAGTTGTTGAAGCGGGTTTTGTACCCGTAATCATTGCCTGCCATAAAAACCAATCAGCCACTGGCATAGAATTACCATTATCTGTAGTTCCAGCCACTGTACCAGGTGATTCTGAGTCAGCTGTAACTTCAACGCCAGTTGGTCGTAAATAAGTCTGAAAGTTCCAATCTACAGGGTTAATTGCAGTATTAAATCTTTGCTGAGATCTATCTGGAGTAGTTCCAGATTCCAATGAAGTAATATCAGTTGTAGCAGCACTTGATGTTAATGCAAAACCAGCTAGTACTTCGAGTTTCCAGGTGTTACTTGGTGTCATTGCAGTAGCGGCTCCTCCGCCTGCTAAATCAATGGTAGAATAGAACACTTCTGAATTTCTTTGTAAATTTAAAGAAGGCATTTATTTTCTCCTTAATCCTCTAATCTGTACTCTACGGTTAGAACAATTTCTGCTAGACCTAGTGGCTCTGCAAGTCCTTCATCAGTAGAAACATTGTCTATTTGTATATTCAAGATTCCCTTCTCTGGACTACCTGCTAAGTTATAGATAACGTGTTCGATATCTTGTACCAACTCATCAGCTTTTGTTTGAGAATCGTCCTCTCCGTATACGTATGCTCTTATAGTAACGTCTAACGTTGCAACCGTCAAACTTTTAGTATTAAAATCTCGGATTTCGGTACCCGCGTTAAGATAAAGTGCAGGAAAGTCATTAACTTCATCTAGAAACTTAATTTTTCTATAAACATTATTAAATATGTTTGTAGTATAGGTATATGAACTATCAAATCCAGATTGTTGACCGTCTATCTCTTTAAGATTGGAAACCAAAAAATCAATTATATCTGTGCGTCTTGATTGCGGCATTAATTACCCCTCACTATGTTAAACTTTCGTGCATATAGACCTTGTACAACTTCTCTTATTGTATTAGTTACTAGTATATCTGGATTGCGCTGACTTTCAATTAAGCTTTTATAAATAGGGTCATAAAAAAATCTAATAACATTTGCCTTATAATTAGGTAAAACTGCAACACTACTTCTAAATCTCCCAGTTCTCTCAGTAAGTATGGTTGGAGATAGTGGTGGCCCTCTCTCGGGTCCTTTAGGCATGATTGCGCCTAGTCTTTTTTGTACAAGTGCTGATAGCTGGGCTCCTGAAATAAACTTTTGCTGAGTGACATCTTTTTTTCTTTTACTTTTAAATTTTATATTATCAAAAGTCTGGCGTCCAATCAATGGACTTTCGTAGGTAGTCCTGATAGTAAAAGGAGTTAACCCTCCTCTTTCAAATTCTTTAGCAAATCCTATTATCAGAGAAAGATACTCATTCGCAGCATCCTTACTTTTTATTTTTTCAGGTATACCTCTTTGTATTAAATTATTTAGGAGACCTTGAGAAAATTTTACTTTGTGAATATTCATATGAGCTTCACTTATTTTTGCAGTTGCGTCTTGAATATCTTTTGTAATATCGTTATATAACTTTGCTTTAGGAGTTATAATCATAATTGCTTTAGCTTCACTTGGTTTTACTTTTAATACCACAGAGAAGTATTCCCCAAATATCTTAGGATTATTAAACGCATCGACTGGTAGATTTTTTAGAGGATTAGCAACAAACTTAAAAGTTCCCGTTCCTTTTTTCTTATCCATATCAGCTAAATCGATTTTAAGATAGTTTCCAAACTTAAGTTTTGTATTAAGTATAAGAAGATCTTTATAAGCTTTCATAGGTTCAGAAAATAAAGCTGCTATAGCTTCTGGTCCAGATGCTTGTTTGTTTTCAGGTTTTTTAAACTGTTGCATGGTCTTTTGAATTAACTGACCTTCCTCACCTGCTAACGTTCTTTTTAAACTTGTAATCGCTGGTATTGTTGTATCACCTACTCCACCAACCTTAGTTTCGTATGCTCCTGGTAATGTTATAGGATCAAAACTTCCTTGTTTCATTGCAGTAACTTCAGATAATCTAATCCCTGTAACACTTTCAAACTCATCCAAATCAATAATAGCATCAGGTATTGCCCCTGCAGACATACCTGTGGATGAAAATGCTTTTTTATCAGCTGGAGTTGCAGATCTACCTACTCCGATCCCCATGTACTCAGATACATAATCAGAAACTCGTCGTAGTAAAACGTTTCTATATTGATTAGCTTGTGCTTTACCACCTCTGATATCTATATTTTCGTCTATCTTGTTATCAGGAAAGGTATTCTTTACAATAGCAAGGTCAAGTTTAGGAGCCATTAGATAACGATCCTATATAAGTCAAGTATACGTCTAATGTGTGGAGGAAAGTTTCCTGCCAAATTAAACTTATCTCCTCTTTCGCCTTCAAAACTAAAACCTTTTTTATCTTGATCTTGTTTATGAAATAATTTAATCATATCAAGAGTAGCAACTTGAAGATCATAAGGAACTTGTCCTGCTTCATACCCTCCACGATATGTTACTTTAACTCCGCTAGGATAAGGCTGAAAAGTAGGTGGGCCACTTAGTGTAAGTGATGGGTAAGATCTATTAACAGTTGGATAATTACCTGTAATGCCTATATCCCCTGTATCTCTAGTAATTTCTCCACTGTCTCGTGAAAAACTATATTGATTTATTGCAGCGCTAACATCTTTAGCTTCTGTAGCTCCATTTTTACCGTCAAAATGAATTAACATTCGTGTTTGTTCATCAGGTCTAAATCTTTGTGATGGAGGAGTAAAATCTCCAGAATATCTTGCAGTATCGCTAATTCGTACTTCGTCAATATATCCTACAAAGTCGTTACCTATAAGCACGTTTGTTGTAAAAGTATTGTTATTTACAGCAAACGTTTCACCACTGGCTCCTGTAATATTATTCCCATTATAGGTTAAAAACATTCGTTGAGAGACACTATTAAAAGATGCAGCTACATGTGCGAACTCTCGTTGTCCAAATTGTTGTGTTTGAATAAGTGTGTTAGCACCAGTAACTGTTGTTGTGCTTCCGCTAATTGTAGCATCAATTTTTAAACCACTTGTTCCATTTGTAGAAAATTTTAAAGAATTTGTCGCATCTGTGTTAATTGAAAATAGCTCCTGTACAGGTAAACTCGAGTCATTAACACGAATAAACATCTCGATGGTAAAATCACCCTCTTCAAATTTTATATCTTCAGATACTGTACCTTCTACAAAGTCGGCAGATGCCACCTCTAAACTAGATTTTCCAAATCTTTTAACCCTTGAATTAATATGAGCGTCATTCTTAAAGGTAAGAGTTACACTATCATTATCTTGAACATTAGGCATACCATTAGTCGCGGGATCGTCAAGAGTCATATGCTCTATACCATTAAACTCTGTTACTTCATAGACATTACTTAAAGGCAATCTATTAACAAAAACGCTTGTTTCGCCTCCGTCAAAAACTTCAACATAGTCATTAGCTAAAACTTGTTGTCCGATGTAGTGTTCAACAACTCCTGTAGCATAACTTATGATATTACTAAGAGTACCATCATGAGTAGTGCTATTAATACTTAAATAACTTTTTACTTGTGGCAACGTTACATACGGATAACGACCAAGCCCCTCTTCATGTCTATCCATCTATCAATCCCCTATTTCTTAATAGTAATTTTTTTAACAGATTTTTTTACTTCTGGTTTAATTGTTGTAGCAACTATAGGTGCTGGAGTAGCTTTAGGTGCTGGAGTAGCTATAGCATCCCAAGCTTCTCTTTGTTGTGCAATAAGCTCTGGACCCCAACCATGTTTAGAAAGCCATTTCTCAGCTTCATCCCATGATTTCATATCTTTAATTTCTGTTACAATAGTAGTCATATCTATTCTCCTTAAATAAAAAGGGGAGGCTATCCACCTCCCCCTTGATTAGTTCTACATTATTAGTTAAAATTAACCAGTAATGTTCATAACTGCGTAAGAATACTTAGTTGCATCTAGTGCGTTATTTGAGTTAGTTGTTAACGGTCTAAAGTCAAAACGTGTGCTCATATACATTGCTGTAACTTGCTGTCTTGGCTCGTACTCGCTCTCGATCTCCATACCACGTCTTTCAGCGATTAGGAATCCAGGCTTATACACTAGCATACCAATATGTCTGCTAGATCCACCAACTACGTCTAAGAATTCAGTGATCTGGATTGGTATACCATACACTGCACCAACAGAACCTGTTAGGTAAGTAGCGTTTGGTCCAAATTTATCAACTGTTCTAAAGTCTGAAGTTTGAACTAGATTATTATAACCTTCAATAGTGGTTAGATATACTAACTGGTCACCAAGTTGAAGACCATATTTACCCATTGAACTTCTTGCACCTGCGATATCAGTTGGGTCAACTTTATCGTTAGCACCGCCAGTTGCTACTGTAAGAGAAGCATCTGCTGCTAAGTTAGTTAATCCTTCGATAACGGAAGCATAACCTGTACCTGCAGTAATTGCGTTAGTAGGTGATGCTGTGAAGCCAGTTAATGCGCCTGTACCTCTAAGTATTGATTTATCAATAGCTCTTGCAAGACGTCTAGTAGCTGCTGCTCTTAGGAAGTCAAGCAATGGAAGAACTGTATCTTCCTCCTCATCTTTTGCAAGGTGAGTAGTTGCCATAAACTTATGAGGTGTAAAGGTAACAGCTGAGATTGTATTTTGGTTTGAAGTAGGTACGTTAGTTGCATCTGCAATACCTGTTGCAAATGTGCCTGACTTAAACTGTGCTACATCTCCGTCTGTATCTTCATCAGCTACTGGTACTCTAAAATTTCTAGCATCCACTGCGATTCTTTCGAACATTGGAGCAATAATTAATTGCTGCTCCATCTCAGTGTAGATGTTTGAAGAAAAGTTAGAAAGGAACTGATCTACAGAAGTGATCGCCTTCATTCTTGAACCGTATTTAGTATCAAATACGTCTCGCTTATTCATGCACTTGGCAAGTAAATAAGCATTTGCCATTTCTTTCTCTGAGAATTGAGAAGTTTTACGACTATTTTCTTGATAAGTCATTTTAGATTCAGTTAATGATTTAATCTGATCCTTAAATGTTGAGATCTGAGCCTTAAGTTCATCAACTTCCGCTGATTCCTTAGGTGTATACGCAGTCTCTCTTCTGTCTTGAGCGTCAGCCTCTTTCATCATTGCTTCACCAGTTTTCTCCACTAGCTTAGCAACTTCTGGCTCTGACACTTCTGCTTTTACAACTGGTTGCTCTTGAGCTTTAGTTGCTTCAGCTTTTTCGATCTCTTTCGCTGCACCTTTTGATGCGGACGTAAGGTCAATAGGAGTATCGATATCCTGGTTTGCCATTTTGGTTTCCTCCTTGTGGGAATTTTCGTGAAGCTGAGAGGTTTCGCTCTTAATTTCTTCACCTTTTGATTTTTTAATGTTGTTAACGTCAACATCTAACGTATTATCACAACTATTTCCGTCAGCGTCAACCTCTAAAAATTTAAAAGTTGGCGATTGGTCGGTTGCAATTTTAGTCACTTTGTAGGTTTTTCCGTTTAATTCTACAGTTGCACCATTTTTGACTAATTCTGGTTCTTGCTCTAAAAGATTGATAAATGGAATCTCTGCATTAGGATCTCTAATCTCAAATTCTTCTTCATCATTTTCTTTTTCAGCTTCAGTTTCTAAATCGGTTTTTTCTTCCGAAATTACCTCTTCATTTTTATTCTCTGTAACCTCAGCACCTCTTGTTTGAGAAGCCATTTGTTCAGAAGGACTTAAAGGTCTTTCGTCAGAATCTTCTTCAGCCATCTCTACAGATGAGTCATGTACAGCAACAGCACTAACTGTCATAGAATGTTTATGACCTTTAGCTTCCATTATCTCATACCCCTCTACTTTATGAGAGTGGTTTTCCATATGAGAAGCATAAGTTGTAATTCCATTACCATTCTCATCTACTTCTAAAGTATGATAATGGCCATCAATCATATCAGTTATGCCTGCTTTTATGTATGCTTTAGTTTGTTCTTTGTCCTCAAACTGTTCAAGAAAAGATTTTCTCTCATCATCTGAGTTAAAACTTTTGCTAATACTAAATAGTGAATCTTGATTACAAGGCACACTAACAACACTAATCTCTAATAATTCAACATCAGTTATTGTCATTGTATCGTCTTCGCGATTATATTTACCATCTTTAACTTTAAAACCAACGCTGAAACTTTTTAAGGCTCCATCCTTGATAAGGGTCTGTACCCCGTGATTCTTCTCTGCTGCTTCACTGACGGAAGCTTCAACAAAAATACCTTTTTTATCAACTTGTATTTTGTTAACATTACCTATTGGGCAATCGTGTTTATGTTGATAGAGAAGAACAGGATTACGTCTAAAGTTATCTACGCCTTTAGCCCATGCATCTGCAGTTATAACATCACCTGCACGGTCTTTAGCAGTAGTATTTGCATAGCCAGCAATTTTAATTGACTTAGTCTTTTTATTAAATGACTTAGCTTCTAAAACGCTATTTAAATAAAACTTTTTATCGTTCATCTACTGTTTCCTCCTTTGGATTATCAGACTCTTCTTCAGGAGGTCTGCCTCCTTGAGTAGCGTCAGTCGCGCTACCTGTAATATTTTGTGGTACCCTAATGCCATCTTCTCCCTCGATTCTGGGTAGCCTTAAACCTTTTCTAGCTTCATTAGGTGTCATAATGCCTGTGTTTACTAATTGTGCATAGTAAGTAGACTCTGTTCTCATCTCTGGTCTTAGAGCAGGAATGGTCATTTTATCAGGTCTTATTTCTACTCCACCGTTAAAAAAATGCATGAAAGCGCTACAAAACTGATTTAATATCGGTAATATTGTGTGCTGATAAAAAAGCTTTTGATTAGCATCTATATTAGCATTATTACCAGATTTTAAAAGCACGTAAGGAACTCCAATTGCTTTAGCAATATCTTGTTGGATTCTTTCAACACTATTTTCAAAGTCTAGTTCATCAAATTTCACATTTGAAAACTGATCTATCTTTAATCCTCCATCTAGTATAGCTGGATTTCTCGCGTTGTCAAAAATAGTTGTGTAGGAATTTCTCCAGCTCTCTAAAAGTCGCTCTTTTACTCTTTTACTTAAAATACTATCTGTTGTCAGTACGAATCCTGGAACTGCGTTGTTTTTGAAAAATTGCCTCTGAAAGTTGATAAGATAAAAGTAAACCTCAAGTAAACGTTTAATAGACTTAAGCTTACTAGTTCCTCTAAATATGCTTAGCTCATTCTCATTCATTACATGTATTATTTCATAAGGTTCAAAAACTATTGATTCACTTTTTGTGGTAGTTTTATTAAAATTGTAAAAATCTTGAGATTGCTGGTTTGAGATTAGATAATTGTACTGCTTAACAAATGCTCGTTCATCAGGAACAACTTCAACATCATTAGCTGGTAATAGATATAGATCATTTCTATCATAATAGAAAAATACATTACCATCTAGAAAAAAGTCTAAAAAAGCTCGTCTAAATAACCTAGCTCTATCCTCAAAAGGATTAGGTCTATAGTTAAGTAACTTATTAATTTTTTTACTAGGAGAACCTCCCTCTACTAATAAGGGAATTTCGGTTAAAGCGTTAATGCACATCTCAATTGATCTATTTACTATCTCAACTTCACGATACGCTTGTTCAAAGTCATGAGTATTTTCAGGACTTGCATATGGTTCTAAAGCAGCAATAGATGGCTGAGCAGGATTTAGTTTTTCAGATAACCATTCTCTCCACGCGGGCACTTGTTTTTGTTGATTATTTGCCATTTTTTTCCTTTTGAATATCTAACCAATTTTTAATTTTAGAGGCTAGATAGTTTGGATACCTTTGTCCATATAATGTATGCAGTCTTATGTGATGAGTTTTACAGAGAGTGTATAAGTTTTTATTTGAAAGGTTATCTTTTTCATCAGTTGCAAATTTTTCTCTAAGCTGATTAATAGTTTCAACATTATCAATATCACTAATCTTATTAGAAATACACCATTTATCAAATAATTCACTCAAGCCGTAAAGATGATGAAGCTCTAAAGTTTCTCTACTGCCACACACGTAACACTCGTCACGAATTTTGTAATCTTTTTTAATAAAATCTCTAATGTATTTTATTGGAAATCTTTTTAATGATGTCATCATACCTTACTTTGTTATCTTATGTCCAACCTAATTTTTTAAAGTTTTCTATAACCTGCCACCTAAGTTTAAAATGGTCAGATTGCCTATTTAAACCTACTTCATATTCTGGTAAAGCAACATAAGCACCGTCAATGGTCGCTAAATAATCTAATTGAAATCGATGCTTAATTAAGTAACTTACTATAATATCGTCTCCTCTTTTAGGTAATCCATATTCTAATAGTTCTTTTTTTATATTATCAAGTGAACTTTGTCTTACACATATGACAGACCCTACCAGAAAATCTACTTTCCCTCTTTCATTCCAAAATCTTTCAAGTTCAAAATAATTTCTACTTCTATTCACACTACTATAACCAAAAATACCAACAATGTGAACACAATTATTAATTAATTTTTTAACTGTTCTTGGATTTATAAGTATATCGTCATCAAGCACAATTTTAAAGGGTTCTTCATATTCATAACATCGTAACCAACGTTCCATACAATATCTATTTGAATCATTATTAATAACTTCAGCATTCTCATTTGAATATGTATGTCCTGCTAGATTATTAATAACAGTAATTGGGTAATACTTATGAAGTGCTTTTACAATAAGATTAACGTTACCCCATCGTTTATAACAAAGAATTATTATTCTAACCTGTGAAGACACTTATTGCACTCATTTTTTGATGTGTATATATAGCATATCTAATCGCATCACAAGGGTGAGAAGACCAGTCATGAACTGGTTTAGGATTATCAGTGTTGGGATTCCATTTATAACTACTCATTGCAGAAAATGAGTGAGCTCCTCCTTCAGTATCAAATAGTAATCTATCTTGTTCTATTAAGGCTTGTAAAGAAGATATACCGTCATTAACTGACTTTATAGCATTTTCACAATATATATCGTAGTCATAAGCAAAATCTGCTTTTGTTTGTTGAGCCGCCGAATCAATATAAATAGAATCAATACTCCACTCTTCTTGTTTTTCTCTTACAATCTCTGCTAACTCTGACGTAGTAGATTCTCTAGAAATATATTCATCTACCACATAATAGTTTATACCGTCAAATCCAACCACAACAAAACAATTTTCATCTCTATAACCTACATCTAATCCGCCTATAACTTCTATGAAACGCTCACCAACAAAATCATTTATATGTTTTTCTTCGTTCAAACCTTGATAGATCTGATCTTCGGTAGTAGTCCATTCACATTCATATTCTTGCAAATACATTGCTTTTGTAATCGTACGTTTAGCCTCTTCAATATCTTTTTCAGACAATAAGGGGTTTGATCTCCAGGTGTGTAAAGTGCTACCCCAATCAGGATATTCATCATCTACCCCTCTATTATAGTAGGTAAATAGATAATTACCTTTACCTCTAGGAGTAGATATCCATAAACAACGAGAATCCTTAAAAGTAGAAAGCGCAGGTCGAAGATCTCTAGTAAAATACTCGTCGTTTGAGATAATGGCTGCTTCGTCTACTATTAGGAGATTTGCAGCACGACCCACTAAAGAGTCTCTGTTGTTTGCCGAAAGTAATCTAAAAGTACTGCCGTTAATTAGTTTAACCACTTTATCTTTTTGGTTAAAACGATCGACTTCAAGTTCCATCTGTTTAACTAAGTCAGTAACATAATCCCAGATAATAGACGATAAAGAGAAGTTTGGTGCAACCACCATTACTTGTTGTTTTGGTTCTAATAATTTAGCGAAAGCAAGAATCGCAGCAGCATATGATTTGCCAGTTCTTCGAGCGGAGATTGTTACAAAAAAACGATTATTCTCTAACCCCTCAACCATAGACCTTTGAGCTTCATTGAACTGAACGGGTGTAGGTAATTTAGAACATAATTTATCAATATTTAATTTAAAAAAACTCATCTAGGAAAGAAGCTGTAAACTGTGTAAGCAAAGGCCATAAAACCTCCAGTTATAGCACCAACATACCAAAGGGTTCTGATAGAACTTCTGCCACTTGTTGCAAGAGTTTCTAAATTTGAAATCTTCTCGTGCATAGTGTTAAGAGTCTTCATGATATGTTCATGTCGTTCAAGAGAGAGGGCATCTAGAGTAGCAATAGAAACTTTATTCTCATTACTACGTTTTTGAATTTCGTCTAATTCTTGTTGTATCTGGTCAAGTTCTCTAGTATTATCCGCCATAACATACCTACGTCTTTATAATGTACTGAACCACTTGATTAGGGAGAGTGGTATTTACAGAAAAACCATTAACTGTCAGAGAAGGAATACTTAAAGCTGGTATTGATAACGCTGGTATTGATAGTGCTGGTATAGACAGTGCTGGCACACTATGGGCGTGATTGTTTACCGTGAGTGATGGTATAGTATGAGCATGACTGTTTACTGTGAGTGACGGTATAGTATGAGAATGCGAATTGACTGTTAGTGAAGGCACAGCATGAGCATGCGCATTGACTGAGAGCGATGGTATACTATGAGAGTGTGCATTAACTGTCAGTGATGGAATGGTTAAAGCTGGTATACTAAGTGCAGGAACGCTTAATGCAGGCACTGACAGTGCCGGAATGCCATGACTATGGTTTGGTATACTCAGAGCAGGAATTGATAATCCAGGAACTGATAATCCAGGAACTGATAGCCCTGGTATATTATGAGTGTGTGCACCTACAGTATGTGTATGCGCACCAACAGCTCCGCCAGAAATAACTGCAATGTTACCAGAAGTATCTTTACCACCTATAGATGCAGTACCTGCTCCATTTCCTGTAAATGAGGGTGTTTCTGAACCTGTGTTAATATTAGCGTTTAAATTACCAGTATCACTAGCTGCAGTTGTTCCACCACCAGTAGTGCCTGTTCCAGTGGTACCTGTTCCAGTAGTTATTACAGCATTTTGGTTACCGGTGTTGCCTGTTCCAGTATTACCTGTTCCAGTATTACCAGTGCCAGTATTACCAGTGCCAGTTTTTACGTTAACATTATTACTAGCATTATAGCCAACAGTAGTTGCACCTGCATTTCCAGTATTACCTGTTCCAGTGTTTGCTCCTACATTGCTTGTGTTAGCTGCTACAGTACTTGCGCCTGCACCACCTGTATTAACAGCAGCGTTATTAGTATGACCAACAGTAGTTGCGCCTGCATTACCTGTGTTAGTTGCCACAGTATTTGCGCCTGCATTACCTGTGTTAGCTGTACCTGTGTTAGCTGTTCCAGTGTTGCCAGTTCCAGTGTTACTTGTTCCAGTATTAGAAGCTCCTGTAGTCACTCCGTTTTTAGTTGCAGATGCCATAACAGCTGAAGCTGCTGCACCTGTTGTTTCAGCACCTAAACTAGAATTATTAGTGCCTACACCTAGGGGAACTCTATCTCTAAAGTCTGGCACATTAAAAGTTGTACTTCCATTGCCTGCTCCATAAGTAGTTCCTATAACTGCAAATAGTCTAGCATAAGTAGTTCTACTTACTGCTGAGTCATCACATTTTAACCAACCTGCGTTTGATGGGAGTGTAGTAGAGCCATACGCAACAATAGTACCTGCAGGTATAAGTTCTGCACCTCCAGCATTAGATCCATCGTGTATGCGAATATTTTTAGTATCTGTATCAATAGAGATTTCACCAGCAAGACCTGTGTAACTGTTATTTTGAGCTGTTGTACCTCTTCTAAATTGTAGCTGTGTAGCCATATCTTACTCCTTAAAATGCTCCTAAATCGAATGTTCCATTAACTGTAAATGTGTTAGAGGAATTAGTGCCAATAGATAAATTTCCTGTCACACTCATGCTATAAGTAATTGTATTCATAGACACCGCAATATTATCAGCCGAAAGGTAACGTGAAAAATTAAGTGTTCCGCCAGTATTAAACGTGCCGTCACCAATTTGTTGATACATCTGGTTAAAAGGAGCATAGTATACAATTCTATTTCTTAGATTAGTACCCTCTATACTGCCAAAAACAGCTACCCCATTAGCAGTAAATCCGCCCATGGTAGTGGCTCCACCAATAGTAGTGGCTCCACCAATAGTAGTGGCTCCACCAATATTTACGTTACCTGTGGTAGTGCCATCTCCAATAGTGACAGTTGCATTAGACTGTACTTCAAATTTGTCTCTAGCATCTATGCCTAAGCCACCAACTCGAGCGCTAATTTTTGTTGTCATTTACTTTCCTTTTACTATAATCTTTACTACTGAGTCTGTCAAATTAATTTTGTAAGTTACAAGGCGCTTCCAGTTTATAAAGTAAAATATTTTACTTTAACAAAGCTCTCTTATGAAAGAACTCCAAGATCTAGTGTAGCAGCTAATTTTCCTACAGTAACTGCATTATCATTTATTTTTGCAGTTGTCACTGCACTACTGGCTATATGTTCAGCATCAATAGAACCTGCAACATAATGTTCAGAATTTAAAACATCATCAGCAATTTTTGTGCCATCAATAATATCAGCAGCAAGGTGAACTCTATCTATCGATCCATCTGTATAGTGCTCAGAGTCAATAGCATCATCTGCTATCTTGGCACCTGTTACTGCATCAGCAGCTAGTTTTGCAGTTGTGATAGAACCGTCTGCTACACCTACGCTTGCGATACCCGCAGCTAAAGCTTCAGCGTTTGCTGTTGAAGATTTAGCATCAAGCTGAGTTTGTATAGCGCTTGAAACACCATCTAAGTAACCAATTTCAGTTGCAGTAACTGCACTAACGGCAACTTTACCAGAACCATCAGATACTAACGCTCTTGAGGCAGTTAAGTCAGCATCATCTATAGTAGTAGCTGCTCCAGTTATAGTTGCTTGTTTTGCATCTAGTTGAGTTTGAATAGCACTCGTAACACCGTCTAGATAACCTAGCTCTGTGTCAGTAACAGCGGATACTACAATCTTACCTGAAGCATCTGAAGCTAAGGCTCTTGAAGCGGTTAAGTTAGTATCATTTACAGAAGAAATAGCTCCATCTACATTGGAAGAAATTAGATCATCTAGTGTAGCTCCATTTTGGTTAACAGTAGCTGCGTTTAAGATACCTACACTTAAGTTAGAAGCAGTAACAGGAGAGAGTGATGTGTTAGAACTAGGATCTAAAGTGTCTGATAATTTAAATGTTGTAGCTGACTCATCATAGAAAAATGCCGCGTTACCCTCAGTTCCACGATTGAATAAGAAACCAATATCTTGGGAAGGTGTACCTGTAGTTCCATTGGCTAACATAATAATGGTATCATTGATTTCCTTATTAGTACTATTTAAGGCGACTGTTTCACCAGTAACAGTTAAGTTACCTGTGATAATTACGTCATCAGTAAATGTGGTCGCAATATTATTAGCAGCTCGTCTTGCCTCAACTGCATCTAACTGAGTTTGAACAGCTGCGGTAACACCGCTTACATGGTTTAATTCTGCTAACGTAGTAGTTGCAACTGCGATTTTGCCCGAACCATCAGAGACTAGGGCTCTTGAGGCAGTTAAATCTGATGTAGTAATTGAAGAGACGGCGCCTGCGATATTAGCTGCACGTCTAGTTTCTAAAGCAGTGATATCAGTAACGTTTTGTGCGACATTATCTTGTACTACATTTACATTAGAGTTAAGTCGAGTAAACGTAATAAAGTCGTTTGAAGCTGCGACTAGAGCGTTGGCATCTATACGAGCCTGCAGTGCAGTATCTTCGTTAGTAAAAGCTGTAACGTTAGTAGCTAGTCGAGCCTGTAGTGCGGTATCTTCATTAGCAGATGTTGAGGTAAGTGAAGCTACATTGTCTTGTACTACATCAACATTAGCATTTAAACGTGTGAACGTGATAAAATCATTTGAAGCTGCGACTAGAGCGTTAGCATCTATACGAGCTTGTAGAGCTGTATCTTCATTAGTAAAGGCTGTAACGTTAGTAGCTAGTCGAGCCTGTAAGGCAGTATCTTCGTTAGTAAAAGCTGTAACGTTAGTTGTTAGCCTACTTTGTAGTGCAGTATCTTCGTTAGCAGAAGTTGTAGTAAGAGAAGCTACGTTGTCTTGTACAACGTTAATATTAGCATCTAACCGTGTGAACGTAATAAAGTCGTTAGCGGCAGCTACTAGGGCATTGGCGTCTATCCTAGCTTGTAGCGCTGTATCCTCATTAGTGAGAAGAGTAATATTAGCGCCTAAACGAGTGTCAGTAGCAGCAACATTCGCTTCTAGAGTAGCTATGTTGGCTGATACGTTAGCAGCACCCCCAAGTTGAGGAGTAACAACGTTAGCCTGTTCACCAGAAGTACCTATAATAGTTATACCTTCATCACCTAAGGAAGATATAGTAATTCCACCAAGTTTGATTGAATTTCCTGTTAGATGAAGGTCTTTCCACTTATTAGTAGCAGAGCCTAAATCATATACCCCGTCAGCTGAAGGAATTACATTTGCAGAAAAAGTAACTGTGTGTCCACCAGTATCAACAATAGAGGCAACGTTCGCATCGATTGAGGCTACGTTGTCTTGCACTATATTAAGATTTGCATTTAATCTAGCTTCAGTACCAGCAGCGGTATCAACACTAATAGAAGCTACGTTATCTTGAACCAAATCTATATTAGCTTGTAATCGTGTAAAAGTGATAAAGTCGTTAGAAGCAGCTACTAGGGCATTAGCGTCTATGCGAGCCTGTAACGCAGTGTCTTCGTTAGTAAAAGCTGTAACGTTAGTATCTAGTCTAGCTTGTAACGCAGTATCTTCTGAAGAAAGAGAAGCTACATTGTCTTGTACAACGTTAATATTAGCATCTAATCGTGTAAAAGTAACAAAGTCATTTGCAGCTGCTGTAGCGCTTTTTAAGCTTTCAATTGTAATTTTTTTGGTTGTGTCGCCTCCGACATCAACAATTGGCACAACGTCATTATCTGCCACGTCAATGGCGGCAAGTTCGGTTAGTTCGGTAATTTTTACGTTTGCCATTTTTTTCTCTCCCTAGTCTTAAATATACTATGGTGTATTGTTGCATTTTTGCATGTCAATGTCAAAAGTGTTTTTTTAAGCTTAACTAATTACTAGACAAACACAGAACTCTGAGCATTTAAATAATCATTATTCTCAGCTGTTAATATGTTTCCATCTTGTGTTAGTAGAATGTCACCTTTAACATTCAAGCCTGTAAATTCAGACTGTTCAGCAAGTATCTGTTTGCCGTCTTGAGTAAATAGAGATATACCATCTTGAGTGGTTAATCCGTCAGCGGGGGTAGACTGACCAATAAGTTCACTCTGCTCTGTGAGAAGAAGTAATCCATCTTCTGAGATCAGTATTCTATTATCTTGAGATAGTAAGAAGTTTTCGCCAGTCGCTTCAACTGATAAAACACTCTGTGCAGAAAGAATATTTTCATCTTGTGTAAAGAGAAACTCACCTGCTTCAGTTAGCAATCCAGAAAGTGGTTCATCAACAAAGCGGGGTCCTGTAGCAAACTCAGTATTCTCACCTAGAATTGGTCTACCGTCTTGAGCGGTAAGAAAATCAGAGGCCTGTGTTAAGATGTGATCGACTACGCCACCCGCGCTGTCTCCGAGGAATCGCTTAACAGCTGAAAGACTTAAAGCGAGTCTAAGTCTTGTGACAGCCATTAGTCTCTCTCACTTACATATAGTATCCCTGAACCTGAAGCTGTTATAGCCGATACAAATCGATCATTGTCGCTAGCAATAGTTTCACTGCCTAGACTTATATCATATGGTATCTGTGCTGGTAAAAAATGTGAGGTTGAAGTGTTTGCCTCTACAGAGCTATCGCCTGTTTCAATAAAGCAGTCTACCGTGCTATATAGAGTGATTACACGAACTGAACTAGCAATTGCAGTACTTCTAGCTGCAGAAGTTCCAGTGACAATAGCTTGTCCTCCTCCAGGTCGCAGTCCTAAAACAGGTATTGTGGCATTTCCGTCGTCTCTTGGTTGTTTACTCATGATAGTTTCCCAACGTGTGTAACATCATGCTCAGCATAATCATGCAGAGCTGCGTTATCTGATTCGTTATAGCCGTTCATAAGAAAGGTGTATCTAGGTTCTATGCCATAGGTTGCTGAACAATGAATAGGGGTGCTAGGTGTAATAAATACATCTCCAGCACGCCAATCTGTTAAGCAAGGTCCATTCTCAACCTCAAATACGTGTCCCATCTTTCTATCTTCCATTGGAATCCAAAAACGTAAATAGCGGTCACGTGCGCTTTCTTTATCTGTCCACGGCTCTCTAAACACACGGGCAGTATCTCTAAAGGCATCGTTGTGAGGACCAGTAATACTTCCTGGCATAGTTTTCATTATAACCCAAGTCCATTTACCGCGCTCCCCTAGAGCATTAGTAATAGCCCATCCAATATCGTTTAACTCACCCTCAACATCATAATAATAGTATTCGTATCTGCCCATCCAGTGATCACCGCGCCATTCTTTAGTGCCATAGTTGTCCCAAGGCAGTTCTTCTATAAATCTGTGAAAGTTAGCCTTAACTCGTGCAACCTTCTCTAGTGGTCTAGTATCTCCTAGTCTCGTCATTGCACGCTCCTCAAATCATAAGTCTCAAAGCCATCTCTGCCTGCCAGCGTGTTAGAATTATTAACAGCAGCAATTTTCATTAAGTATCTGCCCTCATCTCCTGTAGTAGCAGTTGTGTGCCTATATGCTCCTGGGCTGATAAAAATGTCTCCAGCCTGCCAGTCACACAGTGTGCGAACTCCTTCAGCTTCAAACCATTGTCCAAATGCTCTATCGTTCAGGGGAATCCAGTATCGGACATATCGTTTATGAACGTCGACAATTCCATCTTTTACCTTTTCCGTCTCAAACATTCGCGCAGCAAATAAGCTACAGCTGTCTGAGTGAGGATGTGTAATGCTTCCTGGTGGGGTATATTGTAAATCCCACATCAAGCCACCAACTGCTTCACACATGGCATCGCCAATTCGTTTAACCCAACCTGTCATATCAATGTCATCATACTTCATATGGTTTTCCCAATACTTATTAGGACCTTTAGTTTTTTGGTCCCAGGGCAATGATGATATGATACGTTCGAAGTCAACGTTAAAGCGCCCCACTAGTTTTAAGGGTTGATCGTTTTTTGCCGTCATTTTTACCTCTCTCTCCCGCGGACACGTCATGATTGCCGCGAAATTTTTCTCTTATGTATATTTAATCCATTAAATCTTTCATTAATCGATCATAGTTGTTTATCTGGACTGCAACAGCTGGGCCATCTTTTTTAGGTTTAAGATTAGTCTCCACATCTTGAAGATGCTTCATCCAGTCTAGTAAATCTTTTTTTGAATAGATGCCAGTTTCCATAGCCTCTTCAAGCTTTTGGTCTATGACGCGATTGATTAGTGCTACACGCTTGACCCTATTGAGATATCCTTGCGTAGCGAATACTGAATCAATATACGCCTTTACCTCTTTTTTCTCTATTACTGAGGTAACGCGATCTTCGCTAATGCCATACTCTTCAGCTAGCGTGCTGATTGATTTGCCACTAAGATAATCATTCGCAACAGCCAGTATCACAGGGTCTAGAGGTGGTGTCTCTAAACTGCGATTAAGTGCTTCAACTGTTGTTATCGGTTGTATTGCTTTGTCTGCCATGCCTATTACTCTATCTCATATGTGATTGTTACAGTCTGGTCTCCGATTCCATAAGGAGAAAAGAGCCCTTCATCAGTTCGAAACTCTACTACTTGAGCACTCTGAACTCCTAGATCGCGATGTGCACCTGCGAACTTATCAATAACTAACAATTCAACGTTGTTGGATAGCTCTTCGGCTGCGTCTAGCTGATCTTCGGCAAAAACATAGTTTCTAATCTGTACATTCATTCTTCCAAACTTTTCACCTGCTCCATAGTGAATACGATCTTCTCCACCAGCTAAAAAGGTAATGGAGGGAAAATCATTTAGCTCGTCAAGGTACTTGAATCGCTTGTAGACGTTTCCAGCTGCTACATCTGTATTAGTTTCTAAATCTGCTACAAGGGCATCAATAATTTGTGTTCTACGTGTCGGCATCTGATTCTACTTTCTTTTTCGTAAAAGACTCTCCATAGTGATTTTCAACTACTTTTATATTAAGATGTACCATCTTATAAACATTAGCTGCATCAGTCTTTACAATGACTTGTGTAATTATTTTTGTTATTATGTTACGTTTTACAGCTAACTCATCAAAAACAAGAAAGTTATTACTAAGCCATTCTTTATAGTCTTTAAAAGATGCAGGAAACTTAATACCATATTTAGAAGTAATAGTATCTCTAAAAACATAATGTGGATGAAAAGGACAATCCAGGGGTAAACATTGTTTACCATCTCTGTCTATTGGCACGCCTGTATCGTCATAAGCTACAGGAGGGTGTCCAGGCCAATAATAGTTACCCTCTTCATTTTCATCACCTATACAGTTATATATAAGTGGACCATACTTAAATTTTTCTTTAGTCATTGTTTCTCTTTAAAAAGATGTAATTATTTATTTATTATACTCTCCCTCTAAGGGGGTGTCAAGATTCTCTCGCAATTTTTCAAATTTTCCCAGGTCGAGGCTCTGTGGGTGTGCCCGCCGGGCGGTAAGGTTTGCAAGTCCTAATAACCGCCCTACCTACGAGAGATACTTAACATATTAACTAAAAAAATCAATTATTTTATATTTAAGGGGTTGACTTATAAACTAATATATGCAATTATAATAGCATAACAAGGAGATAAAAATGTCAGAATTAGCAACAAGATATATTACAAAAGCCTTACTTACTCTTGAACCTTTAGAAGAAAGAGTTATTAGAGAATTTTATTTTAATGATAAAGACATACGGACTCTTGAAAAAGAATTATTTTCTCACTTTAAAACTAGAAATGCTGATAGAGTTAGGAAAATAAAAAATATTGCTGAAAGAAAACTCTCCAATTTGTTTAATTAGCTTATAGTTTATAGAATGGGTTTTTCCTTTCCCCATTCTATAAACGCGCCAGCGAGAACAAAACGTGAACATCTCGTTTTCCCTCAACATTTGGTCAAAGGCCCCCGCCGAAAAAACCCTTTAAAAACAAGGACTTAAGATACTTAACATGTTAACAACTATTTTGCTAAGTCATTGAAAACAAAGGAGAAATTAATTTAAAAAAAGCACTTGTTGCTATTGACT
>Ga0208019_1000009_pt1 | contig 99265 bp, 87 predicted proteins | sample CB_VirMetaG_5_FD_184540 | JGI IMG/M metagenome (GOLD analysis project Ga0208019, IMG submission 184540) | Freshwater to marine saline gradient viral communities from Chesapeake Bay - CB_1508_1D Viral MetaG (SPAdes) (version 4) | ecosystem: Environmental > Aquatic > Marine > Coastal | place: USA... | reverse complement strand
CAAGAGCATGAGCGTAAGCGGGCACTCGCTGAGGCATGGAAGTGTCCCAATTGTGACCGTCTGCTCATGGACAACGACTACACCCATGTAAGACATGAATACATTGACACCGTGGATGCACCCCTGTCTGATGGAAGCACACACACGATTCAGATTTGGGCAAGCAACCTACCTTGCGGTGGATGCCATGAAACAATTGTGATGGAACCTGACGACTTCCTACTGCTTGCAGGTGACGACGCCTTCATGCGATGGACCGCACCGAACGGCAAGACCTACCATGCGTTGCCGCGACATGTCCTGAAGGAGATGGCGGAGGCTGACGAGGTGGATGACTTGCACATTATGGGTGGTTCTGTTGAAGGACACCTTGCCCCGCCGTGGTTGTGGGGTCTTGTGTGTACGGTGGTGGAGCGGAGCGAAGAGGAATGAGCAAGCGTTTCTCTCGCGTCTATTGGAGCGACGATGCCAAGACGCAGAAGCAGGGACGTGCGCGAGTACGTCTGAAGGCTTCGTGGCTCAAATGGAACGGGCGTAATTGGATTGACATTCGCGCCTTCCGCCGCACAGACGATGACTATGAAGCAACCCGACAAGGCATTCGTTTGACACCTAAACAAGCACAAGAACTGCTGAAGCATTTGATTGAGGCACTCGACCACATCGCTAACGACGAAGAAGAGCGACGACGTAAGGGAGAGGAAGTGGATGGTGAACCTGAGTAAAGCATGCTTGGCTCTCCATTGCATGCCGAATCGTTTTGAATCATTCAACACCGACGATTGGAACTACATGGAGATGCGTAGCCTGTACGACTTCGTATTTTGTGAAACCACTTTGAAGTATTCTCAGTCTCATGTAAAACAAAAAATGTGTGAAGAGTTAGGAGTGGACCGTTATGTTTTCGATGAAGTTTCTAACGGTGAACACCTGTACGAAGTGTTGTCTCTTGAGGCTGAAGGGGACAATGCGTGGACGACTGATGAACTGATAGGCTTAGTTGAACAATGGAACCGTGAAGGTATCAGCGGTTTAGTTGAGTTCGCTCAAGCACTCACAGACCGACAAGCACCCGTGGTGTGGAGATGGTTACTGAAGCACAATTGGGGCATGTACGAGCGTCGGCTTCGTAACTTCCTGCAACTCAAAACAGGGTGCAATGGTGACACACCCGCTGACATTGCTCTCGGTCGTCTGTACGAGGACAAAGAGTTGCCTTCCTTCGTACCCCTGATGGCGTGGAAGGAAGGGAAGCCCGACAAGATGTGGCGCATCAAGGATGCCAAGTCCCTGTACTACTATGACACCGTGTACGTTCGTGAACGCAATGGTACGGTCAACGACCAACTCACGGCTTTCGTTATATCGAATCCATTCAAACGACAGGAGCGAGCATGGTTGTGGACTGATGGAAGCAACACATGCAGTACGCTCGACGGCGGGGATGAGGTGTCCTTCGGTGAAGCAACGAAGTGGTTGGACGTGGTGGATTACGACAGGCCTGCGCTACTCATTGAGAGTAAGGGTTCACACTACCTGTACACCCGTGGTACGAAGACGCTTCGTGTGGCGATTGTCGGAGCAGACACCGCTATTTCGCAGGGCGAAAAGTTCTATCAGTTTGATTTAGCCGTGATGGATGGTGATTTTTTGACGCCTATCCACACTCGGCTATCCGTTTCTGTGTCATCAGCGACACCAAATCTTCTCCGCAGGCTGAAACAAAACGGAGTGATTCTTCAGCGCGGCAGCGCACATCAGAAGTTGGAGAAGCCGATTGTGTGTGACGTGGTATATACATGGTCGCCGTCAAAGGATTGGGTGTTCACCTTCGGAAGAGTCATTGACGACGCAGGGTTGGGCGACGTGGACGAGTACGTGGATTACATGTTAATGACGGGGGCAGACGAATGAGTACACTTGATGTTGCACTTGGTATCGTCTTGTGCAAGGTGCGCTTCTCACCTACCGTGGAGACATGGAACCAAGGGTTCGGGTATCGTGCCCGTCCCACAGTTGAGTTCCTTTCACTCACCGACGCACAGAAAGCATTCCTACAAGCATATGCAGAACGTAACAACTTACCCATGAATGAAGGGAAGCACATGAGGATGCGAGGGAAGGAAGACTTCCTCGCATGGCACACCTTCGTGGCCCCGTACTCAGATTTGCTCACGGACAAAAGTGGATGGGAGCGGTGTGGGTGGCTACTCGACAACCCCATGCCCAAGACCAAAGAGGGATGGGATGCGTTTGTGGAGTGGGCAGAATCGTTGGACGGCTTGTCGAAGTATATAACCAACCAAGGGAAAGGAGAGTGAGAAAGATGGCAAATTGGAGCGAGCGACTACGGCCCCAATCATGGGAGGATATTGTGGGGCAACCCACGTTCCGCGAACACTTCCGTGAATGGGCGCAGACAGGGGAATACCCTGCTGCAATTCTTATCGCAGGGCCACCCGGCGTCGGTAAGACGAGTGCGGCTAACGCCATTGCTCGCACCATGCTTGGTGAAGCCTACAACGAGATGAACCTGTTGTGGACGAACGCAAGTGACGACCGTGGCATCAATTACATTCGTGATGAAATCAAGCAGTTCGCTCGCGTGAGTGCGCTCGGCGTCAAGCGCAAGGTAGGCGTACTTGATGAAGCGGAAGGGCTAACCGGCCCCTCGCAGGACGCTTTGCGTGGCATCATGGAGAAGTACGCGGGTGTTGTTCTGTTCATCCTCACCACCAACCACCTTGACAAGATTTCACCTGCCATTCGCAGCCGTTGCCAAACGTACGTCTTTGACCCCGTGGACTCATTAGCGGGTGCTGAACGCTTACGTGCGCTTGAATCATGTGGCGCACCTGTGGAGTGGAGCGAGCATTACGTTAGCGTCATGGAGATGTTCAACGGTGACATGCGCTCGGCCATTCAATTCCTTGAGACTCTTCCGAAGAATCCACTTTCCCTCTCTCACTATGTCGCTGCGCCGAGCAACGACGATGAATGGTGGAATGATTTAACCACACACAAGTGGAATAGCCTACGCGAGCATCTGATTAAGAAGGCCGAGGGTTCTGCGAGTCTGTACTATTTCATGCAGCAATTCCATCAGCATGTACGCGGGCATTTTGATGACGACCCCGAAACTGCATTTGCGGTGACCTATGTGTGGGGCGGTATGTTTGAACGAGTCAACGAATGGCTCGGCAGTTTCCATTCCTTTGTGGACGTGCTTGTAGCACGATTGAAAAAGGAGGTTGAAAGAAATGAATGAAGAATGGAACAACGAGGATGAATACTTGGACCACACCGTAGTACCGGACGAACCAAACAACGGCTTCGTTCAGGCTGCTGCGGCTACGGACCTACCCACCCCTGTACTTGAGCGCATCAGGGCATACGCTGAGCGCACGGGTAAGGGTGTTGATGAAGCACGTGCTGAATACCTGAAGTACATTGAGAATGAGTACTCCTGTACTGATTGGGCTTCGGAAGACGAAGACCTGTTGGTTGATTGGGCCGAACAGTTGTTCGTGCAAACGCGCCGTGAAGGTTCAGGCAGCAACGCCAACAGCGCAAAGTGGGTTGGTGTCTTCGTCGGCAAGCACGACAAGAAGGCTGACCGCTTGGCGAACCTGATTCGATGGAACTTGTCTCAGTACGACCAAGACCCTGAGCAGGCTATCAGCAGCGGGCGCATGGGTGTGTACTCAAAGAAAAATGGAGAGTGGATACTGACTTCTGCCTCCGCTGAAAAGTCACTCGGAACAAGCGAGGCACCCCCATACGGCATCAAGCATGGTGACCAATGGCTTGCACTCACAACCCGTTCCGGTGACCCCTCTCCAAACGTGACGATGGGACGATACGCCTACTTCCTCGGTGGGGAAGAAGGAGACTTCACGAAGAACGCTTCCGTGGGACTGTGGCGTGTGGACCTGACTGACGACCTTGCAGACATGCGCCTCGATGTTGGACGACCATGCCGCATCACGGTGAAGCCACCGAAGGAAAATGCGAATGATGCATTCAAGGACGTGCTGAACACATACGCTGACTTCAGCCCCGACTACTCGTTTGAACTTCCCTTGTCGCCCATGCAATACCTGACGAACACTCAGTTGCATGACCTGTTTGTTTCAATCGAAGACTTGGAGGACGCCTACGAGTCGGGTAAGCAAAGCAACAACGGCATCACGTGGGGTCCACTCCTGCTGACGAAGGGTACTGTGTCTCGCCTGAGTAGCGAGTCACGGGAGAGCGAGTATGACCCTGCGGGTTACAACTACAACCTGACTGTTTCCTCCACAATCCACGGTGACATTGACTGTTGGATTCCCGGCCATATCGGTGACCAAACGTCCCCGTTCACGGCAGGTTGGGGCGACGACCGCTTTGAGTACGCTGAACGGTCAACTGTAATTGTCTTTGGTCGCGTCGGCCTGAAGGACCGCGATGGGCTTGTCACTCCGAAGATGACTGTCTTCGGCGTGTACGCAGACCCGCGCCGTGCCCGTCGCCGTGCAAGCGGTGGCGATACGGGACTTGGACAATTTGCATGAGGTGATGATGAATGAGTGCATGGGAAAAAGTAGCAGCAGAAAACAAGATTGAGCAGCCGAGTGAGGTCAAGGTGACAAAGGCACAAAGCGCACCTGCACAGCAGGACGCCTTTGCTGCGCTGCGCAAGGAGCAAGAACTGCTCCAAGGCAGCGCAACCAAGACGCATCGGTTCGTTGGCATTTGGGGCGCAGACGGTACGGGCAAATCCGGCATCGTCATGGACGCTTTCGGCAACGACCCCAACAAGGCTGAGGGAGCAATCCTTCACGCTCTTGACTTCGACATGGGTTCGTCCATGCTTGCCTCGGCTATCCACCCCGATGAGAACATCGTGTCGTGGAATCCGTGGGCGATGGGTACAACCGACCGTACGGCCTACGACTACAACGCAACCCACTCGCGTGTCATGAACATCATGAAATACATTGTTTCTGAAGTTCGTGCAGGTAAGCCTGTGTGGGGTGTACTCATCAGCGGCGTGGATTCGTGGCTTGAAATCTGTACCAACAACATGCGTATCGTTGACCTTGGCCTCGCGGCTGACGGCATCGAAGCAGCAGATGGGCAAGGTGCAGCCAAGGTTGAGTCACAGGCGAGTTGGGCTATTCGCAACACTCGTTTCCATCAACTTACACAACTCTCGCGTGACCTTGTGCGCCTCGGCGTTTCCGTCTATTGGGAAACTCACGAAAAGATGACAGGCAACTACTACGGTCCTGAGTCAGCAAAGAAGGCAGGACCGGATTGGGAGAAGAAGACGACGAACTACATTCCCAACATCATTCGCATGGATGCCGTTGAGGTGAAGGACGAGAGTGGCAACGTGGCTTCAACGAACTACGTGGCTCGCTTCGTCAAGTGCAAGACAAATCCCGCACTACAAGACCAAGAGCGCGTCGTCTTCACGACCAAGGCGGATGAGGAACCGGTGTGGTTCGGGCTTCCCGAACTGTACACGGAACTGTGATGCTCGCACAGGGGGCTGCTGTGAGGTCGGTTTGCAAGTAATGAGGGGAGAAGTGTTCCTCCTGCTTCGGCAGGTGCAAAGGGGTCCGGTGGTTCGTTGCTCCGTCCCCTCCCCGACCACACAACATCGAGGTGATACAATGTGCAAGATTGAATTGGACAAGAAGGAGTTGACGGCCCTGTTGGGTTCACTCCCCAAGGGGCTACCCGACCTGCGTATCGTCGCAGCGGGTGCGCGTATATCGGTGGCGGTGGCGTATGCGCACTACTACGTGCAGCGGTCATTGCCTGCTGATGTACAGGAAGAAGGTGCGCTGCACATCATCGCACTTGAGAAGTTGTCGAAGTTCCTCAAGGCGTCGAAGGCCGACCGTGTGGTACTCCGGCAAGTTGGACCTACCAAGCCCCTTCATCTTGTATCAGGGTCAAACAAATTACAGTTGCCAAGCAGCGATGACATTGAGTCAGCGAACAAAGCACCAATCGTGGAGCGCCTTGTATCGAAGTTCTTTGAGTCCAACCATACACAGTTCGGCTCTTACGAACTGAGCGCACATGGTAAGATGGAGACAACTGACCTCATCGCTCTTGGTGGCATGAAGTCACTCATTGCTAAGGATTCGCAGTACAAGGCTCGCATCCATTGTGGCGAGGGTGAGTTCGGTATCGTCGCAGGTAAGGCATCAAGTGGACGCATCTTCTCAACCGTGAAGGTACATGATGGAGACGGCCCCGCGAAGACAGTTGAATCGTTCTTCGGTGAATGGCTACCGGAATGCCTCGCACTCCTTGATGACGATGTGGCAACCGTTCACATGGGCGACGACGCACCACTCATCTTTGAGCAAGACTCGGTACTGCTTGTGATTGTACAGGAGGCTGAGTTGTGATTGTTGATTGGTTCAATGACGCCGCGCTTGATGCACCTGTGTTGTACCTGCGTACACGTGGGTCTGATGGGGTACTGAAGGAGCGATACTTGTACCCTGAAGACGATGGGTACGTCACGCCTTTCTGTTGGGTCCGTCAATCCGCACCGCAATGGGTGCTGAATCGCCTACGCAATGCAAACGCCGTAGTGCATCGAAACGTCGTGGCGCGAGGCGTGGACGGACATGACTTGTGGAAGGTCACGGTGTCTTCCCCCAACACGCTTTGGGAACTGAGTGAGAAGTGTCAAGGGTGGACATATGAGGCTGATGTACAGTACCACGACCAAGTACTGCTGAACATGTTCCCCGGTGTTCACGACTTCCCTGAGTTTCACCCGCGCAAGTGGTACTTTGATATGGAGTGGAACGTGGACAAGAAGGGTGAAATCACAGTTATTGCAGTTGTGGATAGCGACTACGAACACCCTGTTGTGTTTGCTTGGAGTCGTGAATCTAATGCAAATAGCATCACGAAGACGGAATGGATTGACCGATACGATGGGTATGAGTTGCGTACCTTCATCAGCGAGCAGATGATGCTTGACGGTTTCATGGCTTTCCTGCGTGAGCGTGACCCCGACATGCTGATTGCTCACGCAGGGCATTGGGCCGACCTGCCGAAGTTGTACGACAGGCTGCACACTCCACAGGACATGTCACCCCTCGGTGTTTTCTATCCTCCCAAGAGTGGTGTTGGGTATGCAAACTTCAAGGGGAATCCAACAACGCAACCTATCAAGGGTCGCCTGTGCTTTGACACCGCTGCACCGTGGACAAGTGGAAGCGGATTTGAAGGCGTGTGGCAGAAGTCCGGGCGCGGTCAGGCTGAGTCGCGCAAGTTGGATTGGTGGGCACAGGAACTTGGCTTGGGCGCTAAGTTGACAAACACCATCGAAGGCATGACTGTGTTCAACGGTTGGAGTGAATACTACGACGACTTCGTGGACTACTGTTTGGTGGACACTACGCTGCTGCGTGACTGTGATGAGAAGTTGCATTGTACCGACTTTCATCTCGCATTGCAGCGTGTGGCCGGTGTGGAGTTCGCAAGCACCCACAACGTCAGCCGATACTTCCGTGGCCTCATTGCTCGTCGTACTGAACTGAAAGCACTCTCGACGTGGAAAGAGAAGCGCAATGAAATCGAAGCGGCGTGGGTCATGCCTCCTGTACCGGGGCGACACGAAGGCGTGGCCTTGGTGGACTTCGCATCCCTGTACCCGAACATCATGTTGTCAGCCAACCTTTGCTTCACTACGCAAGTGGATGAGCCAAACGAACATACTCTCACACTCAATGTACCTCCGAAGGTTGACAAGAAGAGCGGTCAGATTGTCGAGGGTACGGGTGGTGTGTATCATTGGGACCAAAGCAAAGAGGGTATCTTGCCTTTGGTTGTGCGCGAGTTGCTTGCCTTGCGTAAGGAGTACAAGCGTCTGATGAAGGAAGCGAATGACCCTGATGAAAAACTTGGGTACGACATGCTGCAAATGGCGGTCAAGGTTAGCGTGAATGCGATTTACGGCATGTGTGGTATGTCCATGCTGAAAGGTGGGTGGGTGTCCAAGGCTATCGCTGAGTCCACAACGTACCTTGGGCGCAAGTCCATCAGCATGCTTGTCGAAGAAAGCGAGGCACAGGGCTACCGTGGGCTTGCGGGTCACACAGATTCGTGCTACATTCAGGTTCCCTTAGACAAGGCTGAATGGTTGTCTGAACATCTCACGAAGGTTGCTCAGGAAGACTTGGGTATGGAATACCTTGACGTTGAATTGGAAGCATACTTTCCCTATTGGTTCACCGCCGAAGTGAAGAACATGAACTTCGGTGTGATATCGTGGCCTCCGAGTGAGAAAGGTAAGATGAAGATTACAGGGTACGCACCGAAGCGTTCGGACACTCCCAAGTTTGCGAAGGGACTGATTAGTGACATGTTTGAGATGATTGCTACCGGTGCAGATGAAGCCGATGTGTACGCAGCCCTGCGTCCTCGCATCAAGGAAACCTACACAGGAGTACACGACATTAGTGATGTTGCTTCTTCAGGACGTATCAAGAATGCCCTGAAGGATTACGTCAAGGGGAGTGTGCCGAACCCTGCGCGAGCAGGCATCTATGCCAATGAGCATCATGGTACGAAGTTCCTCAAAGGTGACAACGTACGATGGGTGTACGTTGATGGTGTGCCACAGGGCGCACCCTATACTCCTGTCATGGCTTGTGAGAACGAGCGTGGCGAGCCGCTTGACCTGAAGGGGTACGACATTGCGTGGAGTACTACTGTTGAGAAGTGGGTTGCTGAAAAGATTGGAGGCGTTTATCGTGTGCTTGGTTGGGACTTGAATGCTCTCACGGCACAACGTGTACCTGTGAAAATGTGGTGATAAAATGAAACAACAAATTGAGATGAAGAGCAATAACGAACAAATGGCAAACACCATGTCAAAGAGCGGTTTTACCTTTTACACCGCCTTACATGAATTGGTTGACAACGCTATCGTTAGCGCAAAGAAAATCGGCATTGAATTGTATGTTGAAAATGATGGCATGCGAGCCATTCACAACGTCACGGTGACTGACGACGGTGACGGCATCAGCATAAATGAACTCGCTGAAGCCTTCGCGGTAGGGGCACGAACGAACCAAGGCATCAATGAACACGGTGTTGGTATGAAAAGTGCAATTGCCTACTTTGGCAACATGAACATCGCAGCAGGGTTAGATTACATCTTGACCTATGATGGCGTTGATTGTTTTGCAGTTGAAGGATATGAGGGAAACACCCTTCATATTGACACAGGTATTACTCCACCTTGGAGTCACACCGGTACGGAGATTTCAATGAACGTCATGTTGAATGTGTTTGCTGCACAACGTATTACTACGCTCAAGGAATCATTCGGTGTCAGGTATGGCAACTTCCTGAGCAACGGGGGCAGCATCACAATTCAAGAGTTTGATGTTCACACAGGACAACCACTTCTGAATGCAAAGAATCAACCTGAAATTATTCATGTGCCTCCGATTCATCCACCGTACTTCCATCCTACAACGGGTACAAATGTACATCTCCTGAAGAAAGAGATTGTAACTCAGAACGTCGTTGCTGATTTCATCATTGGCATGAGTGCTGAGAACGAAGAAGGAACGTGGAAGGCTTTGTCCTACGGTGGTGGTATTGACATTGTGCAGAACGACCGAGTGGTTGTTCATCGCTCATACGAACCGCTAACCGAGTGGAGGCCAAAGAACCACACTTCACTCAATCGTCTTATTGGACAACTCATTGTGAAGGAAGGGCATATTCCTACGACACCCAAGAAAGACAACGTGCAACAAACCGATGAATGGCTTGCTATCAAGAAGGGGATTGCAGCGGCCATCCTTGACAACAAAATCACGGCGTTCTTCAACCCACCCGATAACAACGATGAGTACGACAATCTCAGCGAGTCATTGATTCGTGACGGATTGGCCGCATACTTGTCAGACGTGAAGTTGCCCACGGGAGAATCCGTGTGGTCTGATGTGAAGACCGAAGAATCAACAGACACAAACCTTAGCATGGACGTGACAGCCATGAACGGAGGCAACCTATACGTGTTTGAAGTAAAGAAGGGGAACTTCAATGCTCAAGACATGAACCAACTCGTCGGTTACATGGTTACTGTCGGGTCAAAGCGTGGGGTGGTGTTCGCTAAGACTGTACTCGCTAACGCAAAGAAGCAATTCGATGAACATTGGAAGCCTTTGTTGGGCGATGATTTTGTCATTACATATGCAGACAACTCCGCACCCATATACAAAATTGTGATGGGTACGTATGTGAAGGTAGGTGAATGAAATGAAATGGAAGATTTGGGAACGAGTGATGAACACACCTACGCGAGAGCCGATGGTGCGCTACTGTCAATGCGGTGGCCGCAAGACCCGTCAGACGACGCTTGACGAGTTCTTTGACATGACACCTGAGAGTCAACAACGCCTCTTTCCTGTACCTGTGAGGGCTAACCGTGTCTAAGATTGAAGACGCCGTGTGCGAGAAGATTCAGCAACGGGCTGAAGTCGGCAAAGCCAAGTACGGCGTCACGATGGAGAGGAACGACCTTGACCTGTTCGCGTGGCTTCAGCACTTACAAGAGGAATTGATGGATGCAGCCGTGTACGTTGAGCGTCTGATGAGGGAGGTGAAAGACCGATGAGGTGGAACCCCACAGGTGATGATAGTCGCCAAAGCATTGACGAGTATGAGGCTGAGACAGGCCACACCGAAGAGGCTGAGTGGTACAGACGTAGCAAGTACGCTTGGAACCCCAACGACCAAGACGGCACGATTCTGCGTGTGTCTAAGTCAAGCCTTGGTGACTTCGGGTGGTGTCCACAACAGTACTACATCAAGCGATTCTTGCGCATCCCTGATGAGCAAACCGATGCCATGACTCGCGGCAGTAACGTCCACGATTTCGTTGAGTTCTTTTGGTCTGATTTTAATTCCGAAGAGGAAGTCATGACCTTATTTAAAGCAGGAAAAACTGACGCCGCCCGCGATTTGTTTTACTCTCATAGTACTCCTAACCCACCTGAGCCGTATGAGTTTGGCGAGCCTGAGCAGATTCAACAATGGCTTGAGTGGCAGTATCAACGACTCATTCATGGTGGTACGAAGCATTGGCGACCCGTCGCCGTGGAAGCACACGTACACGCCAACAGGTACGTCGAGGTTGACGGGGAGCGCATTCCCATTCACCTGTCCGGTTTCATTGACTCTATCTTTAACACAGGGCATGGGACGTATGCGCTGATGGAGTTGAAGACAGGCAAGTGGAAGGAGCGCAGCGGCCTGCCCAAGATGCGCAAGGAGATGGCGTTCTATCAGATGTTCTTGAACAACAGTCCTCACGGTGAGTACCTACCCATATCACATTGGGGGTGGGAGTTCCCCGGTGGTGCTGAGAACGGTGAGCGCAATGCCATTGTGTATGAAGGTGCGCTAAGTCGCACACTTACGAGTGTGGAGAATGCACTCACGAAGTTGGTTGCAGCACACGTTAGCATGGACTTCCCTCCTGACCCTTGGCTCGGCAAACCAAAGGCAGACGTACCCCTTGAAGAGCAATCGCTCAAGTGCGATTGGTGTTCCTACAAGGAGCATTGTGATTTTTGGTCGTTGACCGACAGATTCCTTGACACATTGGAGGAAGAATAAATGAAAGATGACGTTGAATATATTGAGAACAGGCTGCAAGAAGAGGTGACCCCGCCTCATCAGGTGCAGGTACGCATGAGCGCACCGAGGGGTTTGCTTCCGGGTAGGAGCATGTTCGTTCGCTCGGTGCTGAAGCAGTACACTCTTGACTTCTATGACGAGGATAATGAAGGGCTTGGGTACTACTACATCGTACAGTACACCCTCGCCCCAAATGTGTTTGAGAAGCACGACGTACTCGTTGTGTTGAACACACTCATTTCAGACCTTGAGGGCTTGATGAACAAGTGGTGATGATGTGGCTTTTATCCCCATTGACTTTCCCCGCGAAGTGCTTGAATTGCCAAGCGGAGGGGAGCGTGGGTGGAGGCGCATTGTACGTACCGCCGAAGAGTTAGAATCGTATTGGCGTGGTAAGAGTGGCTCAGGTAACGTGTACATGACCGCTTACGGTTACAACAAAACTGCACCACCGAAGCATCACCGTGTTGACTACAACACTCCGCGTATTCATCACTTCGTCATGGACTTTGACTGCAAGGACTTCAAGGCTAAAGGCGTGGACGTTTCCTTCGATAAGCCGCACGATGAGGTACGCAGGCTACACAAGCACCTGATGAAGAGCAACACCATGCACTTCGTGTGGTTTAGCGGCGGTGGTTTCCACGTATGGATTCCCCTTGACCGTACGCTTGAACCCACAACAGGTGGCGAGTTGTCTCAAATCAAGTACACAGGTCGCCTGCTCATCAACGAATGGGAACGGGAGATTGGTGTGCTTCGCTGCAATGACCCTACCGTGGCGTTTGACACAAGCGGCATGATTCGCATACCCAACTCGTACAACGCTCGTCGTGACTGTTGGGGTGTACCGCTGACAAGCGAACTGATTGAATCAGCCTCATACGACGACCTGATGAACTTGGGTATGGAGGCCCACTCAGGCTATGTACAACTCGGAAGTGAGCCACTTCAGTTTGAAGTAAAAGAATCCATGCTCACTCAAATGATGAACCTTGAACCCGTTGACCTACCTACTACTACACTCTCGGACATTCACGTACTGCCGTGTCTCGCACAAGCAGCGATGGGGGAAGGGAACCCTACGCACCGTGAGCGTTACCACTTTGCGACCTATCTTGCAGACAGGTTGCGCATGTTCTTCCCGCATTGGCGAATTGATGAACGGGAAAAGGAAGAACACATTCGCACCATCTGTTCGTTCATCGCCCAACAGGGATGGGTGGACTATGACACATCACGCACAGAAGAACAGGTGCGAAGTATCGTAGCCACCGGCTACTCAAGTGCCTCCTGCGCCACACTCTATCAGGAAGGGTACTGCGTGGGCAAGTGCGTGTACTATGATGGGACAGGAGGAATCTAAATGCCTGCTATGTGGTGTGAAGTCTGTAAATCAAAAGGGAATCGAAAGAGCCGACGAGTACCGGACGACCAACCGTTCATCTGCGCGAAGTGTCGCTTCTCCACCCCTCCTGAAGAATGGCAATGTACGGCCTTCGGTAAAAACAAGCAGCGATGCAAAGCGTGGGCGCGGTGGGAGAAGTCCACCTGCGCACATCACAAGGGATATTGGGGGGCGCGTTGATGCGAGAATGTATCGTATGCAGTACGGCGTTTCAGCCGAACTCTAAACAACACAAAATGTGTTCAAAGAAATGTAGGTTCAAAATGCGTGAGTGCATCGAATGCGGCATGTCGTTTCAGCCGAATTGCAACACTCACAAGATATGCTCACACGAATGTAAGTTAAGTCGAAATAAATACATCAAAAAACAATTCCCTGACAGGATTTGTCGTGTTTGTGAAACTACGTTCCAACCCAAAGCACACAATAGCCTTGTATGCTCAGTCGTTTGCAAAAAGAAACACGCTGCGCATAGACAAAAACTGCGATACCAAAAAAACACTAACGGTCATCGGGAATACTGCTTTGAGTATGCAAAGCGACCCGAAGTAATCGAGATGCGAAAAAAGCGTAGGAGGGCAAGCAAGGCAAAAGAAATTGCTGAACGCCCACTCTTAGTCAAAACCTGCGTTTCTTGCCATAGCACGTACTACACCGAGCAAAAAAATAAGCAATACTGCACTACGGAATGTAGGCTCAAAACGTGGTATGCACAACCTAAGAATGCTATTTCACAACGTATGAGAAGGAGGATGAGAAGAACTCTTCGTGATTTGCAAAAGCACTCTTATACGTTCGATATTGTCGGCTACACACCCGTTCAACTGATGCACCATCTTGAGTCACAGTTTGTTGAAGGTATGTCGTGGGACAACATGGATGAGTGGCACATTGACCATATTCGTCCGATTTCATCGTTTGAGTTCAATTCAACAGACGACCCTGAGTTCAAAGCGTGTTGGACATTGGACAACCTGCAACCCTTGTGGGGACCGGACAATATCAGCAAAGGTGCAAAATGGGAGGGATTGACTGATGCCGAAGCCTGAACTCATCATTGACTCAAACGAACGCGGCCTCCTGTGTGAGTCCGTCGAGCGGAAAGCGGAGAAGGCAGGGCTTGTCGTTATCCGCCAATCGCTCGTTGTAGGCGACTACCAACTCGGCGGCGCATTGGTCGAGGCCAAGAGCATCAACGACCTGTTCCTGTCCTCGCATAGCGGCCACCTGTGGCGGCAACTTGACAACATGGATGCCAACTTTGAGCGGTTCTTCCTCGTCGTCCACGGTTCGATTCAGAAGTACCTTGCACAAGCCAAGGCCTCGGGGAAGCATGTGTCATACTCGCGGGTGCAGAACGAACTCATGGGTACTCTTGCTCGCATCATGTCTGACTTTGATTGTCAGGTGTTGTACACGTCTGATACAAGTGAGGCTGCATCGTTCATCGTGCGTCTTCACGACAAGTTGCACAAGCCTGCGAGCGCACACGGCGCACATGCGCTAAGGCGCGTTGCGTCGAACGATATCCGCATGGACATGCTGATGGCCGTACCCGGTGTTGGGCGAGAGATTGCCGAGCGTCTGCTTGACACTTGTGGGAGCATCGAAGAGATGGCCCACCCTGAGTCATTAAAACAGGTCAAGGGGTTAGGTGATGTTCGGAGGCGTCTTCTCATCAACGTGCTGACAAGTGAAGAGCAGGTCAAACAAGAGAGGACTGTCCGTCGAAGTATATAACCAACAAAAGGAAAAGGAGATGAGCAACATGGAGCCACGAAATTACACCGCCGTACAGAAGCATGACATTCTCAATGCATACCTGCATCACTTCTCGCAAACATCAATGCGAAACGAAGTGCCGGGACTACTCTCATTCTTCTTCATTCAAGGGCAGGCTATCCTGCCCTACGTTCGCATTCCCACGGGGGACACACACCTTGACCCTCGCGTACACGTGTTTTGGATTCAACCTTCACGTACAGGTAAATCAATCGCATGGAACTTCATTAGCGACGTGTGCAATGAGGCAGATGTACCCATTGAGTTGTTCGCATCAGGTACAGACGCGGGGCTGATTGGCTCAACTGAAGCGGTGTTGGACGACAACGGCAAGCCAACAGGTGAGTATGAAACGGTGGAAGGGCTACTCGCGGGACGCAAAGCCATCAACTTTGACGAAGGCTCCATCATCCTCAACCCCGGTAAGCACAGTCAGGAGACGGTCCTGTACTTGCAGACGGCCTGCAATCCCGTTGGTAGCGGTAACAACACCCTTGTGAAACACATGAAGGGGAACAAGGTCGAGGCTGAGTCAAGCGTGTCAATGTGGATTACCACCTACCCGCCCAAAGGCGTGAAGGAGTACGTGCTAACCAAGGGTATCTTCCAACGTGTTCTGCTCTATTGGCGACATTGGGACATGGACGAGCGACAGGGCGTGAGTCAAAAGCGACTCAGTACGTTTTGGCGAAAGCCCCGTGCCATTGAGTACTCACGTGAAGACCTGTACGAATACTTCCGTGAAACGCAAAAGTGGGTACGTGACAAGTTGTTGAACCTCGCTGAAATCACATTCACGAATTGGTCTGAATTAACGAACAAAGAACAGGAGGAAGTAGTTCAAGCCCACATGTGGGACATGTTCACGGCTGAGGCTGACTACGAAGTTGCCCTTCATCAAGCGTCTGAAGAAGTGTACGACCTGCTACGTGACATGGACCCATCCATGTCTGAAATCGTGGCGTCGTTCACTCCTGCCATTGAGAACTACCTTGGCATCTTCTCGCTGCACATGGCGGTGCTTGAGCGCAGCGACGTGATTCTTGCTCGCCACGTGGACATGGCGCATGAAATCCTGATTGATTTGTTCGTCAACCTCATTTCATGGCTTGAGGATTCTGTTGAAATCGGTGGCAACAAGGGCAAGGAGCAGAAGGTACTCAACGATATGTTGAGCGCATTCAATGCGTGTCAGCCGTACGAGATTGAAGGTGTGGACGGATGGCGGCGAAAACAAAACGTCATTTCTGCGTACACGACCGGCACGGGCCTGTCCAAGAGTTCCGCCGAGCGACACTTCAAGGACTTCGGAGGAAAGTTGTTTAGCACCAAGAAGGATAGCGGTCGCATTTACTTGCGTAGGAAAGGTGATGCATGATGCCGAAGCGGTGTGAATACCGGTACAAGTACTTCGGCGGCATTGCTGAAGCGTGTTGGGACTACGACGATGAGGAACCGCTCCCCGTCGAAGAGTTGATACGTGTCACTCAAGTGGTCAAAGACACAGGTGATGTGGAGGAAAAGTTCCTACTTTGCCCTGCCTGTTTCAAGAACGCAAGCAGCCGAATGAAGAAATGGGAGTTGGTGCAACGATGACTGATGTACTCGCACTTGACATTGAAACCGCCAACTACTCGTACGAGATTGGTGGGTGGGACAAGACCGCTTCGTTTGAGCCGTCTGTGGTTGCTACGTGGGACGGTGTGCAAGGCACGGTGTACTGCAACAAGGCCGTTTCAGTTGAGGCTGAAGTAAAAGACCTGCACCCACGTACGCTTGGGGATGACCTTGCGAAGCACGTCGAAGGCGGCGGTGTGGTGCTTGGGCACAACATTCGCAAGTTCGACCTGCCCATCCTGCGTGACGCACTTGACTGTTGGACGGCGGGTGATTTGCTTAGCAAGACTGACGCCATCATTGACACCAAGTTGCTTGTACAGAAGGCAGGCCTCATTGTGGAGGGCGGTGTACAGTCGTCCCTCGGTGACTTGGTAAAGCATACGCTTGACGATGCCAAACTGATGAGCAGCCATGATGCTCCTGAAGCATGGCGGGCGGGTAGGTACGATGAGGTTGCGCAGTACTGTCTGAGCGATGCACAACTCACTCACGACCTGTACACGTTCGGCAAGTCAAACGGTTACATTCGCTCCCGCGTCATGAAGACGGGGGAGGTCATTGACTTGGAGGTGGAATGGTGAGCGAAGATAGCAAGAAGAGCAAAGCACAGGTACACAACATTAGGGCAGCGAAAACGGTGGCTGAAACAGTCAAGTCAACGCTTGGTCCGTTGGGTATGGACAAGATGATGGTTGACGGTGGGGGTAACGTCATCGTCACCAACGATGGAGCAACAATCCTGCGTGAGTTGGACGTGTCGCATCCCGGTGGGAAGATGATTGCTGAGATTGCCAAGACGCAGGAAAGTCTGTGTTACGACGGTACGACAAGTACGGTCGTCCTTGCAGGTGCGCTGCTTGGCAACTCGGAGTCCCTGTTTGAAAAGGGGCTGCACCCTAACGTCATTTGCCGTGGCTACCACGAAGCCGCTCAGATGGCGGTGAAGTATCTTGACGATGAGGTGACGATGGAATCCAACGACATGCTTGCGTACGTGGCTCGTACAGCCATTACAGGCAAGACGTTGGAATCGTCCATTGACACCGTGTCTCAACTGTGCGTGGACGCCGTGACCAAGGCAGGTGGGGATGCCGAGAGCGTCAAGGTCGTGTCGTTCCCCGGTGGTTCTATCGAGGATTCATACCTGTACGGTGGCATTATCGTGAACAAGGACTACGTGCTTGAGTCTGATGAAGGGGACTACTCGTCCATTTTGCTCATCAACACAGGCATGGACCATGAGAAGAGCGAGGACAACGTGCAGGTGCAGATGGATGCTGCGTCGTATCAGTCCTACAAAACCGGCGGCAACGCCGCTTTGCTTTCACAGTCAAAGAACGTAACCGATGCCCTACCAAGTGGCGGCGTCGTGTTCGTGCGTGACGGCGTGAATGACCACGTGTGCGCCGCGCTGAAGAAGGCGGGCATCATGGTCGTGCGGCGTGTTCCTGAGTCCACCATGCGTGCGCTGAGCCGTGCTACGGGTGCGACCATCCATCAGACACCTTCCGACGCGAGCGAGGCTACACAGGCCACCGTGCGCCGTGAGCGGCACAACGACGTGTGGTACCTGTTCGTGGAGAACGACCATGAGAGCAACGAGGCTACCCTCGTTCTGCGCGGTGCGACGACGCACACGCTTGACGAAGTGGAGCGGGGCTTCGATGATGCCCTCGGCGTCGTATCGCTTGTCATGCGCGACGGCAAGGTGGTTGTGGGCGGTGGCAACGCATACGCTCGCATGGCGATGCATCTGCGTACTCACGCAAGCACCATCGGTGGACGCGCTCAGATGGCGATTGAAGCCTTCGCTGATGCCTTGGAGTCCATCCCTGCTACCATCGCTGAGAACGCGGGTCACGACCCCCTTGACACCATCCTCGCCATGCGACACGAACTGATGAGCGGCAACGTGCTTGCAGGCCCGGACGTGGAGAACGGCGGCGTGAAGATGCTTGACGAAGTGGTGGAACCTGCCGCGCTTGTACGTCAGGCCGTGCTGAGTGCAGCCGAAGTCACCAACGCCATCCTGCGCATTGACGATATCATTGCACGACGGGGTGTTGAGTGATGGCTAAAGTGAAGCGTTTGTATGACCGAATCCCTGCTCTCATCATGTGGCTCTTCTTCGGCTATCTCGTCGTTGTGAACAGTCAGTATTCGGCTGAAACCTACACCAATTATCCGGGTATGGAACACATCACGCTGAATACGCTACGTCTTGGGTACGCAATTATTGGTGGTGCAATTTTCGACTTTTTCTTTCTGTCTATTCGTGACCATCACTACCGTACACAGGAGTTGCTGAAGCCTGTTGTTTTTGCCGAGGATGATGAGTGATGGCTACCTGCATCAGTTGTAGTCGCTCATGCTTACAGGAGCATCTGATTGACGGTGATTGGTGCATTGACTGTTGGGACCGTGAGTACGATGGGGAGACTCCTTGACCGCCTCAAATCAAAGTGCAGGCGATGTGGGCATTGGCATATCCCACGTCGTTTAACTGCGAAGTATTTGGACGAAACACAAGAGCGAATCAACCTGTACCAATGCCGCGAATGCGGGCACTATTGGCCTACGCAGCCATCCAAGCCTGTACCTGAGCAAGCGTAGGTGCGGCATCAGGCCAATCGTCAGGCCATGCTTCAGGACAGTACACGTAGTCGCCATCCCATCCTACTACGCCATATTCGTGAAATGGAAAATCAGGGTATTGCTCAGCAAGTGCATCAGGCATTGTCTTCATTTATTTCACCTCAAGCAATCTTGAACACCAACATTTCAGCGGTGTTTGTGTTCTTTGCGGAGCCGGAGTTTTGGTACGTCGTCACACCAAGTTGGTCACCCGGATTCAACACAATGACCTGACGTAGTGTACGACCATTACCACCGACGATTTCCCCACCTGCATCCCAATTTTGCAACCCACTATTCAGTACCCAACGTGACTGATAGAAGTTTGATGTAGTAGCGGTAAAAGCCGACAAGGACACACGGACTTCGACAATATACGTTCCGGGGTCAACAACGATGAAACCGTTGCTCGCTCCTGCCGCATAACCGACAATCGGTGATGTAACACCAACCGAAGCAGTACCAAGCGGAATGTTCGTGTGCGTAGTATTGTTGATTGATGTAGCGGCAGCGTTCGTAGCAGCATACACCATCGTCACGGTACCTGCGGGTACACTCGTCAAGTAGCCTGCCGCCGCATGGTCGCCCCATCCGTAGGCGGTTTCGCCCTGCGAAATGTCGCCACCACCTGCAACCGTCACACCTGCTGCGGGATGCGCGGTGAACACAGGGTCAGTCTCAGTCACGGACACGGCACCAAGCGCGGTGTCAATGCCGCTCAGGTGACCTTCAACGGTGGCTGCTGAGGGCGTGTAGTTCGCTGCACTTGCCGCAGCGGTCACTTGGCTATCGTCAACAGTCAGCGCAGCCTGATGCTGCGTGACGGACGACTGTGTGATGTTGGCGTCAGGTACATTGGCCCACGTCACCGCAGCGGTCAAATCGTTTGTTTCAGACTGAAGTGCAGAAGCAATCAAACCACGTTCAGCAGTCGTGATGATGGCACCTGAGCCTGCGTCAGTCACGTCGCTGAGTTCGGTGACGCTATCCGTAGCGTGAATTACCTTCTTGTCGGTTCCCTCATCGTCCGTGAAATAGAGGCGATTTGGTGCATCGTTCTTGACCCAAAGCAGACCTTTCGCGGCTACGGTGGAGTGGCCTGTGGCTGCGACGTTGGCTTTCTCATCAATGACTAAGCCGGTTGGGTCAATCAGACCACTTACGTTGAGTTTGCCGGTGATGGTAAGTGCAGCGGGGCTTGAGGTCCACGTAAGGTTTGCATCGCTTGTGAACCCGCCTACGCCGTCAGACAACTGCACGTAGCCTGAGCCGCCGTGTGCGTTGGGCGACACCGCACCACTTGCGAAGATGACGCTTTGCCAATTGGTACCGTCGTACACAAAGACACCGGCTTCCTTGCCGTCCAACACCGCGCCAAGCCCACCGTTGTCGAAGGTGATGGCGTTGGTACCGTGGGCTGCGTGGTTGCTCACGAAGACCGTGTGGCCCGCAGGGAACGTGCCGGTCGGGTTGAACTGATGCGCAGCCGTAGGCGTGATGACGAATACATTACTCTCATTGAACGTGAACGTCGTGGTGGTGCTTGGCGTCAGGGACTTGATGCCCGATGGCCCAAGCACATGCGTATGCCGCGTACCGCCGCTATCCTTGGCTGAATAGTATAGGAGTGAATCGCCGTCAGCGTTGTACGATTGCCATAGCGCACCCATGCGGCTACTCGCCAAGTTACCCGCTTCGTCGCCGGAGTGTACCGTATCAATGTCGGTAACTGCGTTGGTAGCAGCAACCGAGCCACTTGTAACAGGAGTGAAGTAAATTGGTGACGGACGAGCGAATACACGCTTGTCGTTGCATTCTTGAATGTCCATCTTGAGGTCGCCACCTGCGCCGTTATACACGACGCGCAACGTAGCAAGGACGCAGGTGTTCTTGTTCGTCAACGAGCCGGGTGCGTTGAGGAATGCAGACGGCGAGGTGGGGTAGGTGTTGCTTGCCGTGGTGACAGGCGTACCCATCTCCCAATACACATTGTCGGGCGTACCACCGTCTGATGAGACGTACACCACAACGAGGGCTTCCTGACCCGATGTAAGGGCCGTAGGCGAGCCTGTCTTGTGTACGCTTGTGGTGGTGATAGGCACATCAATGCTACCGGAGTGTCCGCCTGCGAATGAGTACAGTACGCCGTCAAGGATGGCCGTACCGCCCGTGACGCGGAACGTGTACGTGTTCGTCACTTGGTCGCACGTACCGGGTAGGTTCTCAGGCACGTCACGGTCGCTATCACCGTACGCGGTGTCCTCTTCAAGCAGAATCCCGTTGCCGTGGATTCCCTCAAGGTAGTTCGTCATGGTCGGACTGAGGATATGGTCCCCGTCCGTCAGTCCATCAACGGCGGTAGCCGTGCCGGTCAGCGTCAAGTTGGCCTTCGTGTGGCCTGAAAGTGGGTTGCCTGTCATCATTCCACCTCAATTACAATCTGAATCTTCATTTCATTGGACCCATTTTTCGTGAAGGGTGCAATGTTGAATCGTGCCACCGGAAGGAAGTCGTTGGTGTCGCGCATCTGCACGTACACTTCGCGCAGCGACTCGCTGAACGATTCGTCAAAGGGCACGGTTGCTTCGATTAGGACTGAAGAATCGTCAACGATGGTCACCGCAGGTACGAGCGTGATGGCGGGTCGGCCTGCTGAACCGTCGTCGCTCGTCGCGGGTGTGCCGTCAAAGCCGAGCGTCACCTCGTTGATGTTCGCGGCCACCGTCTCAATCAACAAACGGCGCAGATGGTTGGAGACAGGCATCACATACCCTCCCATATGCCGCTCGGATGACTCCAAACCAATTTTTCCGGGTCAAGATTCGCTTGATGTTGTGCAAACGTCTCTTCAAAATCCAACGGTGCTGATTCGTATTCATCTTCGTGCATACCAAGCAACGCAGGTGTGGGGTCTATTCCCATTCTGTCAATTGGTTTTGGTAATTTTCCTCGATAACCCATAACCATACCCACAGGGTCACTTGCTGCCGCAAATCCCGACGCACCCTCATGTGCTTCGGGTGTATTGCCCTTAGCCCACCATGAACCCATTCCGCTAATTGAAAAAGGTGCAATCCCTTCATACGGGTTTGAATGCCACTTTTCAGCATCTTGTGGTTGTACACCCTCAATCATATTCTGTGGTACTCGGCCCCCGTGAATCCCTCTAAACGCGGTCACAGGCTCCATACCGGGGTAGTCTTCGATGTAGTTGTACAACTTCATCTGCCGACTTGCTTTCAGCAAGGTCCAAGCAGCATCCATTGGACTCATCACACTTCCTCCGTCGGTCCCTTGGTCATGCCGATGGGCAAACCGTTGCCACCAATTTTACCACGTGTACGGGTGCCTTTAACGCCGCCGATGAGAATAGCCGTGTTGTTCACCCTACGGCTCGTAACCGTCGTTGTCACGATGAGGTCCACTTCACCGAAGAACGACAGGTTATGCCCTACGCGCTGCACGTAGGTCGAAGGACTCTCGTTGTTGCTCATGACCGTCGAGGACTCTCCGATGCCCTGCAACACCCCCTCAAGGCCCGTTTCAAGGTTCAGCAGCGTTAGGTCGCTTGTGGCTTCAAGCGGGTGGTGAATGATTTCGGTGATGACCTTGTTATTCCCACCGTACTTGATGACCATGCCGGGGCGCATGTACGTGAGGTCGAGGTGTCCCGAAGACGTGATAGCACCCTTGCTCAAGGCTTGACCCTTGAGGATTTGACGGGCCACACGCCGCGCTGCATTTGTGGTACGTACGGTGTGGTCAACAATAGGCGTGGGGCTTTCACGCACTTCCTCAGCCTGACTCTCAGCATCGCTCACGGTGACAATCACCAAGTCGTTGAGGGCCAACGGCAAACCCTGTACCGTCACGGTGTTGTCCGAGTTGTCCACAGGTGATTCGCTTTGCGTACCGGTGCGCAGGTTTTCGTCAATGTTCACGTTGCTCTCGCTAAACGACACAGGTACGTACAACAGGTTGCCGAAGCGGTCGAGCAGAATGATGCGGCTATCGTGCCGCCCAAGGAAGCGTAGCGCGGTCATGAGGTTCGTGTTGGTGAAGTCTTGACCGACGAAGCGTGTGCTATGGTTGCGGTAGGATGCGGTCAGGTTACGCGGTCGGGACAGGCCGATGCTTGTCGTGCCGTTGGTCGCGCTTTCCGCGAGTCTGATGGCAAGGTCGCTTGTGCGCAGACCTACACCGATGGGCTGCCCAAGCCGTACCGAATCGCCGGTAAAACCAATCCCATTTAACGTGCGACCTTTCATGTTACGGAGTGAAAAAAGCACCCCGTTGCTTGAGGTTGAAATACCATCTCCGATGAGTCGCTGCGAAAAATCAGACCCATTAAACATCAGCATGGGCTTGTTGGCGTCCGAAAGTACATCAGAACCAAAGAACGGTGAGCCTGCAAACGTGTGACCGGCTGCGCTCTTATGCGTCAGTTGGACGGTTGACTCACCCTCCACGACCGTGTACTCACGCTCAGGCATGACCTGCAACGTGCGCGTCATGTTTTGCTCAACGGTGACCTTGGGTTTGCCACTCTTCTGCACGCTGAGTCGCCCGTAGTGAATGGCGTTATCCACAAACACAGGCTTGCGTACGTGGGTCATGATGGCATCAGGCTCGCCATCATAGCGTGTGCCTTGTATTACCGTCATACAACATCAAAACCCCGGTGGTCGTCTTACGTCAGTTGATGGGAGTGGCGGCAAAACTCCAACAAGCCCCATCTCAACCAAATCTTCAAGGGTTGCAGGCTTCCCTCTATCCGCTTCCCACCGTGTAGCACGGATTTCAGGTTGCATCCCCAAATCAGCAAACCAATCGGCCTTCTGTTCTCCTTCGGAATCGTATGCTTGCAAAGCATCCAATGCAAAATCTTGCATCTGAGCAGGAGTACGCACACGCTCACCAAACATGTTTGGAAGTGGAATGTTCACAAATTGTTCGGGTTTATATCCGCCGTATTGGAAGCCTTCAGGATAGCCGTGCAAAAGGTTGTGTCGCCAATACTGCGGGCTTTCAGTAATTCCAAGTAGTGTGTGTGGTTCAGAATAGCGTGATGTAATGTCAGGATGAGCGAGTGCCATGGCATCAGCAGGTGATACCCATGTACCGCTTACTGTGTCAATTTTTGGGTTAAACACACCCGGAAGTGCTTCCCTGCCATGTTGCCTCATTTGATATTCAAATTGGAGAGGTTGCCCTAACTTTTCACCGATGATTGGCCGAGCCTGATGGTACGTTGATGTACGCCGTTGTGGAATCCATCGAAGTGCGGCGAGGTCTTCACCGCTCCAATCAGCCAAAGGTGGCACCTGCTTGAGCAAGTACGCCCAAGCAAGGTCCATGGGCGATGGAGCCTTCTGCACCCGCTCAGGTAACTTCTTACCCTTGGGTGTCTTGCTCTCGTACTCTTCAGCCAACTCAGGTTCTTTGGCGTGCATATAACGCCGTTGAGCCTGACTGACAAACGGCATGTTCACCACTTCACTTTGTCAGCCCAATACGCCGCACTCAGTTTGCCACGGCTGATGTTCTTGGCGTGGCGAGCCTTGAACGACTCACGACGCTTGCGGTATGAATCAGACTCGCCTTCCTTCTTTGGAGAGCCGGACACGCCTTGCTGACCGAAGCGAATGGTCTTGACCTGCCCTCCTTCACGGGCCACGACAACGTGGCTCTTCTTCGGGTGGTTGGGTGTGCGCTTGGGCTTGTTGAAGCCACTCACGCCTGCGCGAGCGAGTCGTGGGTCGCGCTCGGCTTTCTGCATGCTGAGTGGCGAGCCGCACGTCTGACATGCACCTGCGGTTGCGGGAGTCTGAGCCAAGCAGTTCGGGTTGGCACACGTCGCCATGCCTTGTTGTACGCCAATCATTCGACGCTTTACGAGTACGTCGCTCTTCTCGACCTTCTCTTCCTTCTTGGGACTTCCAAGAGCAATGACCACGACCATGCCTTTCTTTGCCTTCTCTTCCTTCTCGGCTTTTTGAACCCCCACCGGCATTCGGCTACGCAGGTCGTTCACCATGTTTGCGTACGCGGGGTTCCCGTATTCAAACAATTTCATCTGATTTGGGTCTTGTTGTATGGAAGACAAGAATTGCAACGTGTCACGGGCTTGCATGTAATCCGTCATACCACCCTGCCATGCGCGATTAGACAAATCTCCTTCCCACACGTCCAACATGGGTCGGTAGTTCTTTACTCGCTGAGCCAATTCAGCAAGTTTGTCTTTGTCCACACTACCGAATTGGTTTCGTAGGTTCACACCGTAGTTTGGGTCAAACTCGCCACGTTGGTAATCAATGGGTACGTAGCGATGACCACGAAACGAGCGAAAAGCGGGGTCAAATACTCTCACTTGTCCATCTTGCAATCCAACATTGGGACCTTTAGCGTCTGAAAGACTCAAAAATTGCATCAATGGGTCAGAAACAATTGATTCCACTTCTTGCTCATGTCCGTGAAAATTGTCCCTACCCGGACCAAATACCTTCTCCATCTGTTGTTGTTCAACCGCCCCACGCACAGGCGTTTCAGGCACAATGGGGAGGTTCATGTCCGCAAGTGCTTGGGAAAGTGCAAGCGTAGCAAAACGATTTGGTGCGTGTGCTGAGTCATGTGGCACCTTCCGCACAGGTTGAGACTTGTCATCGGGAATTGTAGCGGTGCGATAGAAACCTGAAGTCGTGCGGGCCTTGACAATCGTTGGCTTCCCGCCAACGCCCTGCTTCTTTGCACGCTTACGCTTGGTTGCGGCACGCTTCTCACCCTCGCTCATTGAGCCTGATGTACGAGGCGTCTTGGAACTGACCTTGACTGATGGGCGACACTTGGGGTAGCCCTTGCTGCTCTTACTTGCCTTGGGGCGACCACAGGGCGGGTGCTTCCCGTCCTTGTCCTTTCGGCTCACGTCCACCCACTTTTCCTTGAACCAACGATTCAAGTCCTTGATGACAAGCACATCGTGGCAGGTGCAGCGGTCGCTCATCAGTACACCCCGACCATTTTCTTGAGATTCTTTTGTTGATGAAGTAAAGCGTAACAAGGACAACGAGGGGAACTATCGGAGCATTGGTTGCCCTCGTACATGCAGACGCAGGGCGTTTTCTTGGTTGCCCCGCAGCAACATTTGTCCTTCTTCAGTTTCACTTCTTGTCCCCCTTCTTCTTGCGGAACTTGCCCTGACAGTACTGCACGGCCCAACCGTTCGCATATGCGGAGGGGTACACCTTGAACTTCCGCTTAGCGGCCTTCTTGCCCGCTTCGCACAATTCCTTCAACACGGCCCAAGATTCGTCCATCGGCGTCATGACGCATCACCCGAATGGTCTGATTCACCGTAGTCAACATCTCCTTTATGCCCCTTCGGGTGCAGGGATTGGCTGAATCGAGCCTTCACGGTGTAGTCTGCACGTCGTTCGGTGTCGTCGCTTTCCGCACTCGTACGCCTACGTGCAGCGTCACTACGATGGTGCTGCAAGGAGTTCTCGCTGATGACAAGCCGAGTCACGTCGTTGTCCAACTTGCTTGTGTCCATGCCGTTTGAGCCGCCGAGGTTTGGCCCCTTGCTATCGGGCACGGTGTCGCTCGTTGCAATCACCATGTGGTACACAGGCGCGTAGGGCGGGTTGGTGTCAGGGTTGGTGGCCCTGATGTACTCGCCCGCAGACGCACGTGCTGAGGGCATCTCGTAGGCGTACACGCCGTATTTGCCGCCACCCGTGGTCGAGAAGTAGTTGGAGCCGTACTGCGGGCTGCTGCTATGCAGGTTGTTGTTGGGGCGGAACATCTCAACGTGCTGCTCGTCAAGCAGACGAACAGGCCTGAACAAGAACGAGATGGTCTTGTCGGTGTGGTTCATCTGCGCTGAAGTACTGTCAAACGTGGACGTAGCATACGGGTTGCTCGCCTTGTCTGCACCCACCGGTCCCCAACCGTAGTCGCTGACCGCAGCGAGGTAGTTGCGCGTTTCTGCCACGTACGTGCCACCAAGCGGGTTGAAGTTGCTTGTGTGACTAAACCGGGCCACACCACCAACCGGCTGCGCACCAAAGTTCAGTCCTGTATAATCGAGGTTGCCGATGGTCTGCGAGCCTGCGGTCATGCCGCCGACAAGCACAACACGCTGCCCTACTCCACGGTCCGCGTGCAGACTGTGCGCTTCGGTGTTGAGTGCGATGAGGTTGTCGTCCACGCCTTCCACGTTCTCCGTGTCAAGACCGATACGCGGGGCTGAACGGGACACCGCATCGGTGTGCTTGGTCGAGCCGCTGATGGTTTCCACACGCGGGCTGACGACCGCTTCAGGCTTGAGCAGCCCGTCCTCGTCAACGCTGAGTCGTGCGCTAATGCCGCGCGGTACCTCGTCGCTCGCCAACTCATCGTTGCGCGGTCGGATGAATCCGTCACCAAACACAGGCTCAGCGGTGTGGTGCGACAAGACAACGCCGGTTGTGTAATTAGCCTCATCTAACGCGGTCAGCCGGTCTTCGTTGAACTGCGTCGGGTAGCGAATGCCACGCCCGTTGCCCATGTCACCTACGCGCATCGCGTTGGCAGGCATGAACACGTCAATCAGCGTGTTCGCGTTGTTGTTATTCGTCGTGTTTTGACGACCACCAAAGCGTGGGATGGTGACGCCGGGAGCAAGTGAGATATTACTTGAGGCTGAATCAACAATGCCCTTGAGGTTGACCAACGGTGAGCCGTCGTTGTACAGTCGTTCGTACGGTGTAGCATCCGTGCTGCGTCCGGGGTCGTAGGCGTCACCCGCATCCCACGCGGGCCTGATGCCGAAGCCGCGCACAGGGAAGCGGCGCACGTCCTCACCGCGTGTGTTGCCCCACCAATCCACCAAGTAGTACATCACAGCCTCGTCAATGTTAGCAATCTCCTTGCCGTTGTCGTCGCCCCACCAATCACGAATCACCGTGGACTTGTTGCGCAGGGTGCGTACAGGCGCACCAAAAGAGCGCGTCATGCGCATTCCGTCGCTATACCGAACCTGCCGCTCAGCCATGTCCACGCCAAGCATGCCGCTAAAGTTGGTCTGCCGTTCCATGATACCCACGTAGGTTTCAGGGTACGTCACAGGCGGCAACGCATTGTGATGCACCCACGACTGAGTTTCACGCTGCACCAACGGTCCGTGTTGGTAGTCGGCGGTGTAGTAGCCAACAGTAACACCTGCCCGGTATGCTCGCATCCCATAGAAGGACCATTGGGGCTTGTTGTAGGGCTGACGCAGACCAAAGCGGTACCCGAATGGCAACGGGGTGGTTGGGTTGCTGAGACTGTCGTAGGTCGAAGTCGTCACACCGGTTCCATCTTGCTGCCAAACACGCCGCTCGTAGCCGTAGTCACCCGCATAGGTCCACGATGCTGCAACCGCGCCGTACCCGTCAAGGCTGCTGACAAGTGGACCACCACGACTACCGCTCGGCCACATGTTGTTGAGCATCACCTTCGTGGAATCATCACCTGAATCGGTCTGTCCACCTTGTGCGACGTACTCCCCGCTGCTTGTGATGCTTTCAGCCGTTTGTACTGCATTGTTTCCTCCACGGTAAGCAATTGTACCTACCGGGATTTCAGCATCAGGTGTTTGGTCAACGGTAATGCTTCCTATTAGACTGACGCTTGCTACCGTGTAGGCACGCCCTGCAATACTGATGACCTCACCTGTAACGATGTTTGTTCCTACGTGCGGTCCTACTTGGAAAGCAATTCTCTTCGTTGAGGGTGTCACGGAAGTCACGGCTGCGGGGTTACCGTCAAAGGTGGCCTTAACGAGCGGCGGCGGGGTCTTGATAGCCAAGCCAAAGGGTCCAACGCTACCGAAGTACGGTGCATCGTGGTAGTGAATTGTCTCAAAATGCTCAGGCATTGAGTTGTATGGCTTGTTGTCCACCGCTCGGTCAGTCAACGGGTTGAGGAACGTGCGGGCTGAATCTGAGTAAAACGTGTACGGTCGCCCAAGGTTGGGATGCCACATGCACAGGAACGCATCAGCCAAGTGCAGGCTATTCGTATCACGGCTACCTTGCAAGGTCTGAGGTAGCATGCGCGTGATGATGCTTGTCTTGGAGTCAGTAAAGATGGCACCTGACGGGCGGAAGTCGTACGCACGGGTAAGGCGCAACTTTGTGCCTGCCGTCAAATTGTTGGTAAAGTCAGCATTGGCGGGGTGATTGATGATGACTTGTGTGCTTCCTGCAATCACATCCGTGTACTCAGTTGTACGCCGTACGCCGTTTGCATCTGTGTACTCCAACTTCTGTCCGTAGTAGGGGTATTCAGGGAAGCCGCGAGCATCGTCAACGACCACGGCGAACGTGCTTGCACTCACAACGGTTGCAACCGGGTTAAGGCTGATGAGGTTGAACAACTTGGAATACATGTCCGGTGCGCTGCTTGGGTAGCCTGCGAGTGTGATTTGAGAAGCCACGTTGCCCGCATTTGCACGTGCAAACTCGTAGTAGTTGTCAAAGCGGTGCCACGTCAAATGACGAAAGCCTTCAGAATCAGCGTGATTTGGTGGCCTGCGGTGTACAATGCTCCACCACGGAATGTTGGTGGTAAGCCCCGGTGTCGCATCAGCAAACATGCCGGGATGGTAGGGCAGGCTCATGCGCGTGAACGCAGGTGCTTCGGTTTCCTGTACACCGAATGAGTTGTACAGGAGCAGCGGTGGAATGTTGGTGAATTGGCTGCCGTGGTCGGGGTCGTGGTCAATCATCACTTCGTTGATGAATACTTCACAACCACGCACGTCAGCCTCGGTCGTCTGAGCAAGCACAAGCCCAAGTGCGCCGGTTGTCCCGTCCACTTCACGAATACCAACAACGAGTGCGACCTGTTGGCTCGTCAATTCGTTTGCTGCGTTTTCGTGATAACCAATGAACTGCGACTTGTTCAAGTTCGGCTGAATGACAATCTGATACGCACCAACCTCAGCGGGGTCGGGGAAGTGATGCTTCAGCGAATACGTCGCTGCGGCCTCAAGGATGATGGTCTGCCCACCCTGACTGTTGATGGTTCCCGCTGCACCTTCCGATGCAAGGACACCGTACCCATCGTGGCGTACCTTTGTTTCAAACATCAGCGTGAACGCGCCACCGTGAATGTCGCTCGGTCCACCCGGAGTGGCGGTCAGCGTACCAATACGCAGTTGTGGGTCAAGACCGAAGAATTGGTCTGTGGTCGTCGTCGTAATGTCACTCTTGACTTCATTGAATCCGAGTGACTCCATGAGTGACTGTTCCACGTACTTGTGCGAGGATGCACGAATTGCACGGTGTTTGTCGTACAGGCCTTGGTAGGCAGGATGCGCCCAATGTCCGGGCAGCATAGCCATGGTCGGCGTGACGTAGTGGTGACCCATACGTGGCAGGGCCATCGGGGTCAACACAGGCTTGGTAAAGATGCTATGCGCGGTTGTGTTTGCATCCACATTGGTGTAGTACAACGTGTGCGCCATGTCGGGACTGTTGCCGCTCACTTCAGCGTGGTCACGCAGACGGCGTGCTGCATAGAAGCGTGTGCTACCCGCAGGCATGTAGTATGAAGGCACGACCTTGAGGCCGCTCACGCCGTTAGCAACCAAGGCGTCAAACTCAGCGTCACCGACGCAGCCGGTGAACGTGTCACCGCTGATGCCCGTGAACGAGGCCACACCACCCCGGTCGGTAGCAGCATCGTACAGACGAAGGAAGCGGCGGTTGTCCGCAGCCTCTTGATTCCCGAAGGTCGTGGGGTATAGGGCAGCATCAATCGTCGCATCCACAGTCAGCGTGCCGGACGAGAATCCTGTGGCTGACAGGTCGTTGTTCTGCACACCATTTGCATGCGTGTAGTGCGTCGGATAGCGGTGCGTGTGCGTGTTGCCACACTTTGTCACGTGGAAGAAGAGCGTACGGTCGTGCAACTCGTAGGACGATTCAAGCGGCGCGTTGCCTGTCGCTGCACTCCAACCCTTGCGCGTCATGTCGGGGAAGGCCTCACCGCTTGCAGACTGACTGATGTGGTCCCATTCGTGGTCGCTATACGTCGGTCCACGACGCGGCCCATCCACCTCATCGGTGAATTGGTGCTTGAGAGCGTCAGCAAGGCCGGGTCGCATCATGCCACCGCTGCCCATTGTTTCAGTCTGATAGGCTTGCAGCCGGTCGAATCCTGAGCGCACGATGATGTTGCCCGGAATTGTGTTGGGGTCGGGCAGGCGCACCTTCAGGTTCGGCTCCACGCCGCTGCCTGCGATAGCAGGGGCAAGCCCTTCTGAGGTGCGGTTGGACAACTTACGGAAGGCCCGAACAATGGTACCGAACGGTGAGCCACCCTCGATTGTGTGGATTTGGCCGGTATCATCTTCAACCTCAATTGAATCAAACTGAATCTCTTCGTTGGGCACCATCAGGACGTTGCGCAACTCGTCGGGGTGGCGAGCAGCAATCTGCGGGTGCGCCAACTCTTGCGCTTGGATGATTGGGAACATGGCCGAGTTGGTCGTTTCAAAGGAGAAGCGCACGTTGCCGTACAACTTCTCACCCGTGGTGTAGGCAGTACCACCGCTGACGCGGGTGACGAACGGTACACCGCCAAGACCGCGAGCATTCAAGGCAGGCAGCGACAGGTTGCCGCCGTCCATTCGCTTCCACACGACATGCTCGACGCTGAAGTTGCGCATTGGTGTGCGGGCAAGCGATTCGTAGCCGTTGGTCTGTGCAAGCCAATAGCGGAGGTCATCGTGCTTGGCGTTGAAGTCGGTACCCCCACCTGCGGTGCGCATGTCCACCATTAGGTTGCGCTCAACCTCACTTGCATCGTTGAGCAGGTAGGAACCTACGCTCTTGTCCAAGTCGAAGAATAGGTCACCAATTTGCGCGAAAGCAGGCGTAGCGTTGTACAATGAATTGTCGCTTGACGCACCCAAGTGGAAGTCGTATTGTGCCACTTCAGGGTCATTGGTAGCCGCGCTTGCCGGTGTTGCCGTGCCGCTGACAATCAGGGCCTCGACGTTCGGTCCACCTGTTGCGGGGGCATAGAACCGTTCAGGACCGTGGATGCGCTCGTCCCATTGCGCGGTACCCGCGAACGTAATGGCCGTTGCAGCAGCCGTACCTGCACGGGTCTTGGAGACAACTGCAAGCCAATCACCGGTTGCCGTAATACCGTCACGGTCACGCTTGGCAACTAACGCCAATTCACTTTCATAAGAAACAACGAGGAAGCCCTTGGAGAAGACGCCCTGCGGGTGGTACAACTCGCGCGGGATGCTGAAGTCGGTCAGACTGTTCGTGAGGTTGATAGCACTATCCGCCGCCTTGTACGCACCCGTGCTATCAGCGTTGTACGCCGTGTACGAAATGCTTCCCGTCTCAACAGTCCATGAATCGTAGGGCGTACCCACGCCGTCATAGTTTGCATAGACGAGTGATTCAGGAGTGTTGTACAACGCATACGTGTGCGGTACGTGTCCATACGCAGTCATAACAGTCGAAGCCGAGCCGTAGGGAGAGAAGCCCAACTTTGGATGCCACGCACCACGCCCCGCACCGTAGCCTTCCGAACCAACCTTGAGGGAATTGAGGTACGAGTACCGCTCACCGGACCACCCAACCGCACCTACCGGACGAGTGCGGTCAATGGCGTCCACAATGCCTGCAAAGTGAACCTGCGTCATGTGGTCGCGCGTAGCGTCGTCCTCGTTGTTGAAGCGATGAACACCGGCTTTGCTCCACACGTACACCTTCGTGACACCACTCAAGTCAACTGCGGTGGGCAGGGTTGAGTCATCGAAAGTCTGTGCATCCTCCAATTCAGGATTGCCTGTCAAACGGTTGGGAGCAAGCCAAAACCGCACCTTCCAAGTTGACGGGAAAACACCAATGTCATAGTACACTTCACGGCTATGGTAGGGCGCAAAAGCAGGCAAGTCAACCGTGTGGAGCGTACGACCTGCGTTGTCCGTACGAATCCATCCCGATGCGGGCAACTGTTCCAAGATGGCTTGTGTACCACCTGAAAGTGTAGCCTCAACGTAGGAGTACGATTTTGTTGCATCAATCGTATAATCATCGTAGTCGAGTTCGACCCAACCGTAGCGGTCCTGCCGCATCGCGCTGCCCATCGAAGGGAGGTGCGTACCACCCATGGCCTTGAGCGCACCTTTGCCGGGATTTTCGTTGATGGCCTGTCCAAGCAGGGCTGCGAGTTCCTCACCGTTCTGACACCGCGTAGCATCCACGACGATAATTTCACGGTCGAAGTCGTCGCCTTCTTCAGCAGATGCACCCGCGAGAACCTGCTTTGCAAGCACACCTGAAACACGGAACGCAGTTGGGTTGACCTCGTTCCACGAATCACGGGTCACGCGATAGTCGCTTGGCTCAAGCGGTGCGTTGAATGAGAGTTGATTGTCAAGCCATGAACCGCCGGGATGGTAGCCGCCGTCCATGTGAAACGTCAAGTCAGCCTGTGAAGCAATACCGTAGCCAACGATGGGTGCGTGCTTGTAGGGGTGGGCAGCAGCGTAGTCGCTGATATTGAGTGAAGATACCGTGGCTTGCAGGTTGAAGTGTTCACCAAAGTGGTACCCATGCTCGGGCCGCTGCCACAGGCTGACACCACTCGACACCGCGCCAACGCGAGGGATGCCCTCAGCGGGACTCCAATTCCATGTCGAGTACCAATGGTAGCGTTGACGGTTGCTTTGGTAGGTTGAGGTTGGTGGGCCGTAGTCGTTCTTGTCGTTGGTGATTGGGTTGGGCAGTTGCTTGCTATGTGGCACCTTGCTCCACGTGTTGCCCACCGTCACGACGAAACCGGGGTGTGGCTCAACGTCTGCGTTAGCAGCGGTTGTTTCGGTGAAGGGAAATGCTTGGCCCGGTCCATAGATGACGTAGGTGGTGTGGTTGGTGATGCTATTGCGTGCATCGTCGTAGCGAGCCGTTGGGTGACCCATGCGCAGCACAAGCGGAATTGGGCGTTGATACACCATACCGGCGGTGTAGCGAGCCGTAACGTGTGCAGGCAAATCGTTGTGCTTCGTTGCGAATCCTACGTCAACGTCAGTCGTAAGGATGCTATCCTTGTTGTACGCAGGTGGGTGAATAGAGCCACGGTGCTGATTGAGTAGCGCGGTACCGGGGAAGAAGGCAAGCAGCGCGTTGCAATCCACCAAAGCGAATGAGGTTGAAATCTCGTTGGCATTCTGAATGCCCGCAGTACCCGTAGGTCCTGTTGAGTACGGGTGCGTATAGAAGTCAGCGTAGTCGTTCTGCGTACCGTCGTTCACGTCAAGCACGACGCCGCTGAACCCACCGCCGAAGTACAATGGTACATCGTGGTCGCTGCTATCCCTTGCGCCACGGAAGTACACGATAGGCTCGGAATCCACGCTTCCGTGCAAACGGTACCCGTCAAACTCTCCAATTGATGAAATGAAGTAGTAATCCTGATTCAAGGTCTTTCCACCAAACTCATCAAACCATTCATCAGACGCTTCTCTTTCGTTGAAAGTGAACTCAGTAAGTGCGTTTGCACCTTGGTTAGCAAATACAACTGAGTAGTTATTTCTTGCATGATACAATTGAATCTTCTGACCGAACGCCAACAACCGGTCCGTTGTGGTATAGGTGCCCGTAATTGTTCGGGTGCAACCCACAATCATTGCATGGCCGAGTTTGTTTGTTGCGGCCATTGTGAACACGTTGCTTGAGACTGATTGAGTCTTCAAAAGTGGGTTGCTCAGACAAGGCAGAATGTGGTCACCGGGGCGAGAAAGGAAGCGGACACCCTTGAGGTTCTCATCCCACCGCTTGAGGTTCACAGGGTCGTTGTATGAATCCACAAGGATAGGCGTAGGTGTGTTGGCATGGTAACCACGACCACGGGTACGAACCTGAACGATGGTACGCGGAATGTACCCGCACGTCAATTGTTTCGACGATGCAATTTGTGCATCACTTAATGGGGGAATTAGTCCGGCAGTTACGCTCCATGTAGCGCTTGTTTTGGCTATTTTTTGATATTCACCGAACTCAATGTGGGCTGCTTGAATACCATAGTCGCGGTGAAGACTTGCGCTGAACATCTGTGAAAGTGGCTTGATTCCACGTTGCGGGTTATGCGCACGAATGATGATGGCATCTTCACCAACACCCCAATCTCCGAGTGTCCGACCGTCTGCTGCGTACAAATGGCGCACATCAACAGAATACCCGTCTTCCATGTTGGGGTCTTGCATGTTGATTGCAGCAACAGTAGCGTACGCAATCACCTCATCGGTCAACAACGTCGTCCAATTCAAACGCGGGGAAAGGATGAGTTGGTGAGTGTTTCCGGCTTTGAACGACACACCCGAGGGTACGTCGGTGACAACAAACGATGCAGAAGTGTGAGTGGCGGTAAAATCAGCACCTCGCACACCATAGAACGTGTGCGTACCTGTCGTGTCGTTGCTTGTACGGGATTCATAGGAGAACGTGTTTCCAACCACACCATGCAATGTCGTAGCACTTCCGCTATATGGGTCCGTCAATTGCATGATACCGTTGGTCTTGGGGAAACCAAGGTAGCCAAGAATGTCGGGATGGTTGTTGAACTCGGTGCTACCCGTATCGTAAGGGGTGTCGAGGACTACGGTGATGGTATCTGAACTGTACGTTGCTTGACAGTTCAAACCGGCATCTGCGGCAAAGACACCACGCCAACGGTTACCCACCCATGTTGCTTCGGTCATGCCACTCTTCGGCTCCAACCGTCCTGTTGCATCTCCTACACCCGCCATGTGGTGTCCAATGGTAAAACCGCCCTGTGCAACGTCTCGGTCATCAAAATGAATGATGATTTCATCATCTAAGGTTGAAGGTAGTGTTGTCAGTTCATTGGCAAATGGTTGATTTACACAACGATAGACGTACCTGACACCATAACCTCGACCTCGGTGGTCGGTGAAACGCATGCCGTACAACGGTGTGTCACCAATAGCGTCCTCGGTGACCTCTTCCGTATTCACGTGACTTGTGTATTCGCTCGCGTTGGTACCGTAGCGGGAAAAGTGGCGAGTGCTTCCACGCCGACCAAATCCAAACGCTCCTGCGTCCGGTGCGAAACCCGGTACACCCGCTTCAACCAACCCACCGAAGTTGATACGGCCCACAGCCGTGCTACCACGACGTAGCCCTTCAACCAACGACGTAGCGGGGCTTTGTGCCTCAAAGGACTCATCAGCAACCGAGTTGTTGACCGTACCGCCCATCGTCGCTGACACCTTACGAGCAAGTGCATTCTTTTCCACGTCGTTTCGTGCTGCAACATCGAGATTGCTTGCAAACATGTCATCAGGCTCTTCTTGAGCCACGTATTCTCGGAGTGAAGTAATTGGAGCAAAGGGCCGTCCGTGCTTATTCAACGGCAACGGAGCGGGGTGCATGTTCTCACCGGAAACCTCGTCCGGTTGCGACCAAAAGTTGCGGAACCGACCACCGTGACCGATGAGGTACTGTGGTTTGTAAGAGGACTGTCCCTTACTATTGTCAAGCCAAGCGCAGAAGTTGCGACCACTTGCACCGGGAATGGTACTGTGAATGACGATGGAGAAGCCTTCGTTGCCATCGAGGTCCTCAACCACGCGACCAATGTGCGCACGGAGGTACCCCATGTGGCTCCCACGGTCGTGACTGTCGAATGCTTCGTCAGGGTACCACCAAGGCGCGGGGTCGTAAGTGGAACCCGTGGCGGCAAAGTCAGCAAAGATGTGGGCGCTCGTTGGGTCACGATTTGGATTACCAATATCCTGTCGAACGCCAATACGTGTTAAATCAAGACGCTCGCTTTCACCGGGATATTGCTGAGAGGGGCGACGTGCGTGGGTTCGACCGTTCGCAGCACCGCCTTGGTTGATGAGCCGCACAATCTCACGCGCCGCTGCCTCAATGTCAGTCACACCTTCTTTCACACCGATTTCACCGAAATCCACGGTCATGCGGCGTACGAAGTCCATTTGCGTCCAATGCGGAAGATGCTGAAGTCGCTCTTCGTCGTGACCGCTGAGGTCAAGAGCAATGCTACGCTTCCCCTTCAGACTCAAGAAGGCCGAGATGGTGCGCGTCCCATCAGGCGTGTCAAAGAGCGTACTTGGGTCCTTCAGCGTGTGCGTGTTCGGGTTCTGTTCTGCCCGATGTACGCGAAGTGCTGTAATCAACGGATGCGAGTCAGCGTTGATGCGCGAGAGTTGGTGGATTGCATTGCTCCAATACGGAGATGCAACCGCAGGTTGAGTACGGGGTAGGGTACTGTCACCAACGGTGAGGTCGCTGCTCCCCTTTTCGTGGTACAGACCTGTGTGAACAAAGTGTCCGTGGCCCTTGGATGCAAAGAGGACGTTGTACGTATCAACATCAGGATTGTTCAGCACGGTCCACGATTGCTCGCTGCTCGCGTTGTACGGGTTCTGATTTACCCCGCCAATGACGTTATGTGCATATGCACCTTCAATGAACTTGGATTGCTGCGTAGCCCGCAGGAATGGGTTCTCGCTTGGGTAGCCGTTGGCTACGTCAATCTGAGTTGTCAGATAGTGTGGTGCTGCACCGTTACGACCCATCAGGAACTTGTCGAGGTTGATGGTGCCATCCTTGTAGGCGAGTTGTCGAGTGTAACCGATGGATGGCGTTGCTGCACTTGACTGAACCTGCATATGCAAGTCGTGGAATGCGATGAACTCGCGGTCGTGGCCCACGTCGTACAGAAGAACGCGGGCATGTCCGTCGGTTGCAAGATACGGGTCAACATACGCTACGACAGGAGCCTGTTCAGCATCGAGGCCCATTGACTCATAGTTCATCTGCACAGTTTTGTTGACGTGTTGCGCGTAGTTGATGGCCGTCTCAAGGCAAGAGTCTCCAATCAGGAAGTTCTCAAGCGGGATGCTATTACGGGGCCGGTCAGCAAGTGTACCTGAGCCACCATTGAAGCCCTTCCAAACGAGGCCGTCATTAAACACACCACGGCTCTTGGCGAACAGGCCTTCGGTAGCATGCGGGTTGTTAATGCTCATGTTGGCCCACACGGTGTCACCGTGACGCAGACCCCCGGTCGCGTACGGGTGTACCCAAGCACGGTTCAGGATAGCCTCGTCGTCAACGGTCATTACCGACTCAGCAGCAACACGAATCTTGTCACCTGAAGTGATGGCTGCGAGGTTGTTTGCTGCCAAGATGATACGGTCGGAACCACCCGAAACTTCTGCTGACTCGACCTTGGACACTTGGCCGAGGTAATTGATGGCTGAGCCGGTGTCCACGTACACGTGGTCGTCAGGTCGAATGTTCAGACCAACCACGTTTGCATGGGCCATCAGGTCAGCCGTGGTGCAAGTGATGTTGAGCGTGGTTGTGGTACCACCGCCGTATGAGGATGAGAAGGTCCATTGGTCTGCGGTTGCGGAAGGCAAGAACGTGACGACTTTCTTTTCCTCAGTTACCGCGCTTGCAGGGTTGCTCAGCGTATGCAGCGCGTGTGCAACGTGCTTCAAGCGCAGCGTAGCACCGACCAACGTAGGGGTTGAAGTAGCGACAATTGCAATTGTGTTCTGCGTGAACGTGTTGTTGAATCGTCCAAGGTAGTACACGTCTTGGGTCGAGCCATCAGCCTGAATTACTTCAGCAATATACAACGGGTCACCCGTTTCAAACTGAATGACGTTACTTGCATCTCGCGTGAACGGCACGTCAGGGAAAAGCGACCCATCTTCAAGCGTAATCGTGTAGGTGTTTCCACTCACAGATGGGACTGAAAGAATCGTGGACGCTGCACGTTTAGACACAGTACGTGGGGCGTGTGGGTTAGCGAGTGGACCGGCCTTGAACTCAACCGCGCTGACGTACTGACGCATACCGTAGTCGAGATTACCTCCTTGTGTTTGTACGTTGGCCGCGTCGTAGTAGTACGGGGAACGTCCCTCAAAGTCAGACGAAGGTGTACTTGCATCCGAATCGGTCGGGACAAGAGTTTCACTACGGAATCCTTGAGCCACGAAAAGTGCAGCACCGGGGATGGCGTTGGTAAAGAAGCCCTCAATGAAGGTACCGTGATTTTTGGATGAAGGGACAGGTACCTTGATGAATCCGTCCGTCGTAGGGTCATTGACGTACAACGCACTCATGCCGTTCGCAAGGAAGCATCGGCGGTAGTAGCCGACGCTTTTCATGTTCCCAACGCTTCGTGGCAATGAGCCTTCGTCAGCATTGGGAAAAATCTCAGGGAAGTCAACGTAAATCTCATAGAATCCCGGCGATGGAATGGGGTTCTTGACAATGCGCTCAATGTGAGCCGCCGCAACAAATCCTTCCCTGTTGGAACCGTACGCCGAGGATGCTTGCTTGTCTGCTTGTCCAATGTCGTTGGCACGGCGACCCACGGGCGTCGGGTTCCATGAGTGAGCGGTGTAGGTTGCATCGAGGTGCAACTTCATCGAGTTGTCAGGACCGGGAAAGATGCCCTGTTCAGGATGGTCGAAGAACTGCTGCGGGAAGACAGGAATCTCGACCATGGCCCGTGTGCTTGCAAACTGCGTACCGAGTTGGTAGTCGTGTGTCACCGTGTCCATGGACTGAAACAGTCTGTCGTTCACGGTGCTGCCATCTTGAGCCATCGCATCGTCTGCAAAGTTTGGGTCGTTGTACAGGGTCAGCGAAGTCTGCACGTCGGCAGGGGATGAGGTCGTCTTCATCAAACCGACCGCGTTGCACCACAGGAAGAAGTTGGAGTACTCTTCTCCATCAGCACCAAGGTAGCGGCCCGTACCGCTTGCGCTGACGTTGGTGAAGATGAAGCCGGAGCCACCCTTGCTTGCGTATTCCGCACTCGCGCCATTGTCGAGGTACACTCGCCCCACCTTTGGGAACGCGATGGTGCCCCACGATGCAATATCGGGTGAACCGTTGTTTAGCGGTGCCACGCTGAGAATGTTTTTTGTGGTCACGGTGTCGTTCTTGGCGTACACGTGAGTCGCACGTACAGCGCAGGAACGGCGCGTTGAGCCGGGAAGCCTCATCAGCGGGCTTGGGTCGAACGTCGGCTTCGTGTTCACCGCACCTTGTCCCGGTCCTCCAAGCGTCACCGTGACCACAGGTGCATTCGGCTCAATCTCCTTGACGATGTAAGAGTCAGGTGAACCTTCACCAACCGCGCTGACGTTGCGGTTCAGCACGGACTCCACGACACCCGCACCGGTGACGGTGATGGTCGTCAAGTTTGATTCAGGGTCATTTTCCTCGCTGATGCTTCGGAGGCGCGTCCGTGCCATCATCAGCATTATTGTGATGGACGAGTCGTCCTCAAGAGCAGAAAGCAGTTGGTTGCTCCGCCGCCGGTCTGTTGGTTGCACAAAGATATGCAATTTGCCCGATGGCGCAAGGTAGTTGTCAATCACGTCAAACGTCTCATGCACCGGACTGATGCCGTCAGGGATGCCCACGTCGAAGACACCCGCACCGGTCTTTTCCTCGGTGGGAGTGACCCGCTTGTAGCCACCAATCTCGGTCAGGTCGTCTTCGGTCACGATGCCTGCCTTGGTGAACGTGAGTCGGTTGTACACCGATTCGTGGTCCAAGGAAACGTGAGAGGCACGTACAGGAGCAGGTGGTGTACACGGCTCAGCGTCAACGCTCGACACAGGTGTGTACTCAGCAGGGGTGCGGGTGAAGTCCAACTCAGAATCGTAATCAGCACCGCCCGTGTTGTCCCCAATCAGACTGTGCGACTCAAACATGTACTCGTTGCTGCTCTTCACATCAGGGTCGAGAATCAGCATACCGCCCGGAGCATACATCGTAGCGTCAAGAGCAGCAGCAATGAGGTCGTACACGTACGTCCCACCACCAAGGTCAAGAGAAGCCGCAGGGACCGTCTTCTCGACCATCAGCATTGGTCCGCTGATGCCCATGCTTGCACCCGTCAGGTCAATTGCGTTGTAATGAATCTCCACGAAGGGAGCCATGTTGTGCGAGGTTTGCAAAGCAGGGACGTTGAGGATAGCAACACGGGACGTGGTTTCAGGAACAAGGTGATACAACCGCGTTGTATCATTCACATCTGAGCCGGACAATGGCGCAGGTCCTTTCAGCAAGAAGGGTCGGAAGTCGAAGTCAGCACCACCGATGCCGATGACTTCACGGGCAGCAGATGGCAAGCCGTTGTGAACGACTGAAGACGCCGTGGTGCTTGACACGATTTCAGTCACCGTAGCCGTGGCATCTTCGCTAAACACGTCAGTCAGGGCGTTCATGGCAAACGAATTGCGCAGCGAACGGGACACGTTGTCGTAGCGCATTGTCACAATGTCCGCTGCACCGGTCACCGTTTGGTCCACAACCAAGTCCGACGGCACCGGATAACGGCGCATGAACTCATGACCGACAACGTGCGAGAAGGTGTGCCGCCCGCTATGTCCAATTTGGAACAAGGGGTCAACATCGCTCGGCCACACGACCGCGAACGGATTGTTTGGGTCGTCGGTGGTGGTTGCCATACGCGATGAGTACACCATGCCGTGCTGCTCGTTGTCCGTTTCGTCAATCACCATCTGACCGGTGCGGTCGAAGACTTGCGTACCGTAGTGCGGTGGTTGGTACGGCTTACCCGTACCGTTGTCAATCAGCAGGTCGGCACCGACTACGACGAAGTAGTTGTCCACGTCAGCCGTCCGGTTGTGCAGCAACCCGCGCAGCCCACCCGTACCGTTCACAAAGTCAACGTGAATGCTCGTCAACTCGATGACACCCGTGCTGCCGTTGATGCTCTTGACACGCACACGCTCCGGTGGCTTCTGATTAGGCTTCTGCGTGGCCCGCGTGATGGCACCGGGGTTGATGAGCAGGTTGTAGGGTACGTGGGCAATTGAGAGCGTTGAAGGGGTGCCTGAGCCGGTGTAGTAGTCCACGACCTTGTACGACCCCATACTGTACGGTTTGGCCGTGAAATCAACGGTAGGGGAGGCAGAATCGTACGGCTTACCGGTGAACCGTACAATGAGTGCTTGAGCATCGCTTGCAGACACCGTGATGCTCGTAGCGTTTGCGCTCACGGCGTTGAACGAATACGTTCCTTCCACCACGTCAATCGGCTCTTCAAAGCGGTACAGACCGGTGGACACGTCCGATTGGGTCGGCATGTGCGACTCAACGGTGGACTTGTCGTAGTGGCCGAGAAAGTGCAGGGCTTCGACCGCACCACGGAACTCACCGCCCTTGCCGCCCACGTACACGTGTTCGGTGGAACGTGCGATGCGCATGTCAGCATCGAGTTTCTGCGATGCGATGAGGTCGCCGTTCACGTACAGAAACGCCTGACCGAAGGAAAATCCTGCAACGACGTGGTACAGGGGTCTGTGCGCAGCGTTGAGGTTGGTCGCCTCACCGTAGGTACCGGTGTCAAAGCGGTTGTACGAGTCGTGTACGCTGCCCGCGTGGTGAGGATAGACGATACCATCCCATCGGTCGCTGGCATCAATTGCCGAAGTCAAATATGCCTGAAACAACCCTGCGCTGCCCTCAAGCAGCAGGTCGAAGGTTGCGGGGCCGGGAGTGTCCACGGTACCAAGCGAAAGCGTGAACTGCCCCTCACGGTGAGCAATCACACCACCGCAGTCGGGCACGACCCATGCCTCGATAACGAAGTCGCCGTTGGCCTTGGGAATCAGCGGGCTTTCACCACCGCTACGCCGCTCTTTCTGAAGCAGGTTGGTGACCACCTTCCCGTCCGGCGTGGGCTGACCCGTACCGATGTAGTTGCCTTGCGGCAGAATGACCGAATCACTTACGCCGTCAAAGAAGAGGGCGTGACTCGTTCGACCGACTGCAACCATGTATTCACCTCACAGGATTACGTCAGCCGGTAGGAAGATGATGGTGAATTGGTACAACGGTTCGCCGCCCAATCGCACAAACGTAGCCTTGTCCACGCCACCCTTAATCCCTGTGTAGGAGTTCTTCGCATCGCTGAATTGAACACCTGCGAGGGTAGCGTTCTCCACGTCTTTTGTCTCAGGATTTTGCAAATGGTACGTCCCCGTCGTCATGAAATGGTTGACGGCGGAATACTTCTCACCCGACGCTGCGTTGACCATTGACTCAAATGGAATCTGAATACCAATGATGTAATCTCCACCACCGCGTGTATTCCTACGCCCGGTCACATCATCTCGTTGACGTAGGCTTCCTTTCTCAAGCCCCCGTCCGCCGTCCTGCGAGTTGTTTAGCACACCCCACAAGTGCTGCACCTTGTCGCCCGCACTCATGCCTGTGGTACCTGCTCCTTCTTGGTAGCCAACGTATTTTGTAATGATGAGTGGTTCCTTTGCACCGCTGTTCCATTTTTTGAACTTCGGGTATTTGGTGTTATTACCGTTTGCAGTACGAGTGATGCTCACTACGGCGTTTGCCTGTCCGGTGTAGGGTGAAGTGCCCGTTGAAGTAGTGTAAGGGGCACCCATAGCAGCAATACGATTTGCAATTCCTTGAGCAATAGATGCTGCTGATTTGGCGGTCGAGGTTGACGCATCGTACGTGCTTACCCAATGAACTGAGTTTGGAGCGAAGAAACCATCCGATGCTGAGTCTTCCACAAAGTAAATTACATTCGTATCATCGAGAGCAAGTCTTGGTGTATTGAGATTGGAAATAGTAGTAGGTTCCCAATATCCTAAAGCACTTACCTTGACCACTTCCTCTTTTTCAGCATCAGTAATTTCATCTCCAATTTTTCGTACTCCGTCTATCCTGTACGAAAAATCAATTGAAGCACTCGCTTGCGTGCTTGACGACACAAACACCGCATCATCATCGGTCATGACACCTTCCAATTGAATGACGGCACGGGTCAGGTTGGAGTCGGTAGCGACACGGTGAGAACCTGAGTACACAAGTGGCTTGGGGTTGAACTTGCGGTCCACGTCCATTGTGACCGTCGTGACGTTCAACTCAATGATGCCGCCGTTGCGCTGAATCAGACGAATCGGTGTACCGTTCGCCATCAGAACCGCCCCCTCATGGTGGTGCCGCCAAGGTTGCGGGCCAACTCCTGCTGAATCATGTTGCCAATCTCACGGGCCAATTGCCGCTTGTCGGTACGGTCGGTGATGCCTCCCGCGTTGACTGTGATGTTGTAGGTTTGATTGCCGCCCGGAGCGTTGTCGCCCGTAAGCGGCACAACCGCTTCGGGGCCTGCCTCACCGATAAGTGCAAGCGTAGGGGAGTTGACGATACCACCCTTAGCGAGTGCAGGAATCGTCCAACTGCTGAGGTCCATGCCTACCGTTTGTTCACCGAATGGCCCAAGGTCGAATGTCTTTGAGAAGTTCAAAGCACCAACAACTGCATTCCATCCCTCAATGATGATGTTGAGTGGTGCTTTCATCAAGTCACCAAATTGAGTAGCAAGGTTGCTGAAGAAGGTCGTAATTGACTCACCCGTAGCCGCAAGCGTACCGCTTGGGTCGGCAATGAAATCCATGAGCCATCCAATGACAGTACCACCGACGTTCATAGCGAAGTCAAAGAAGTCCCCGACCTTCGTAATGCCAAAGTTTGCCACACCACTCAGCAGGTTGACGATGGTGCTGAGCGGTTCGGGTAGCGCACCAATGGCAAGGTCAATCCGGTCCTTGATGGAGAACGATGCAAACGCACCGCTGCCCGTAATGAAGTCGAAGACGAGTTGAAGCGGCTCAGGAATTACAAGAGCGAAAATACCCGCCCAATCAATTGAGAATCCGTCAAAGAGTCCTGTCCAATACTCTTTGGTGAAGACTTCAGGTAATTCAAATCCGGTGAACAGGGCAAAGATACCTTCGACTTTTTCCATCACCCCGTCCTTGATTTCCTGCCAACGAGCCATCACATTTGTCTTGAACTCGTCCCACCAAAGTTTGAGGTTCTCCCACTTTTCCAAGATGGGGGTCACCACGTTGTCGTTCACGAAGGTCTTGATGGACTCAAATGCCTTGATTGCCGTCTTACCAATGTCCTCAAACGCAGGGGCGATGCCTTGTACGAGGTTCGACAAGGACGCCATGGTTGAGAGCAGCGTCATATCTTCACTCCCAATTCAAGAACGAGTAATCGAGGCTTACGGTTTCGCGGTCGCCGCCCTTCGCCTGTTGTCTCCTACGTTCGCTCTCCTTTGTCTTCTCTTCGGTCGCCACCATTGCCCAAACGAGGGACTGCTTGAAGAGCCGAGGACTGAGGGCGTACACTTCTGCAAGGGACATACCGTAGTGCTGCGAGATGATGTAGGCCCACAGTTCAATCTGTGTCGCTAAATCCTCTCCGCTATCGTACGTTGTCTTCTTGAGAAAGCGTTCGACCCTCACTCGCTCGGCGTCATAAACCCCCCTTGCATGGCCTCCGCAATCTCATTTGGCTGCGGAAGCACACGCGACACGGCTTCACCGATAGGTCCCTTCAGGGACAGGAGTTCAGCACCCGTCAGGGCGGGGTTGGTGCGCACAATCCAATTGGAGAAGGCATGCTCCCAATACGCCTTGAGCGAGAGAGAGATTTCACCGTTTTGAATAAAGACCATTTTTTGTGCGGCGTCCTGAATATCGAGGAACGAAATGTCGCGCACCCAAACCTCAATGACCTGCGAGGGGTCATTGGGATTCACGGGTACAACGTGCATCGTTTCATCATTCGTCTTCAACAACAGGCTCTTGTCCGTCACTACTTGTGTCATTCAATTCATCTCCAATGGGTGCAGCCGCCTCTTCTTCGACGGGGGCATCCGACTCGACTTCAGGGGCCGCTTCTTCAGCGGGGCCTTCCGTCTCATCTTCTTCGATTTCGATGCCGTTGTCGTGCTGACGCAGGCGCAGTACAATCTCGGCCTTAGTGCCGTACACCGGCAAGCCGCGCTCCTTGCACAAATCACGCAGTTCGGCAACGGTCATGGCGTCATACGCCAAAGTGGAGGGAAATGGGGTGTCCTCTTCAGTCACGACCTCTTCAGCAGGTTGTTCCACCACTTCAACCTCTTCGACCACCGACTCTTCCGGTACGGCAAGACGCTCTCGTACCCAAGTAAGGATGGCCGAGTGGCTTGAGACAGGGCATTCCGCTGCATGCTCGACGCCATTCTGTTCACACACCCAAAGAGCGTACTGCTCAAGCCCAAGCCGTCGGCACATAGCGGTGGATATAATCATTCTCTCACCTCAGTATTTCAGCAGGGTATCACGTGACAGGACGCGCATGGACTTGGGCATGACCTTGAGTTGGCTCTTGACAACACCCTTGTCTTCGGGGATTTGGAGGGGTGCCTCAACGATGTAGTACTCGTCAATGAGGATGACCATGCGTTCGCTATTTCCAGCAGCCGTGTTACCGAGTGGCTTCTCAAACTCAATGACGATTTGCCCGTTTGTGGCACCGGTTTTGTGAACGCTGAACTCGGTGGCCGAGCGCATCTTGTTGAAGAACAACGGGTCGTCCACCATGACTTCAAGCGACAACTCGTAGGAGGTCTTGCCTTCAACCATCAGGGCGGTGTTGCGGCTACCACCGAAGGGTACGGCTTCATCAGCGGTACCTGAGTTCTGCGTTGAGCCGTTGATGGTGTGGAATGCCTGTATGCCGGTCTGCCCACTCAGGGTGAAGTTCAGCACCTTCCCTGCTTGCACACCGGCAATGTTGATGCTACCGTCATAGAACATGAAGGGCTTCTGCGTACCCAAACCGATGCCCGAGTTGAGGCGGTTGACATGGTTGTTGGCCGTGTCGTCAAACAGGCGGTGTGGGTCGTACCGGTCCGTGGACGTACCGGGGTTTTCCAAGCGACCCGCATCCGTGTAGCAAAGGGCCGAGTTGAAGTTGACCGCAAGACGCAGGGCAGCGTCGTTGTCGGTGGAGAGGGTAAAGTCCGTCACCTTGCAGCCACGAAACACACGGGTCAGCGTCTTGGCATCGGTCACACCACCGTCATTCACAGTATCGGCGTCCTTGTCAAGACGGCGGTGGGACACCTCAAGGCTGAACGAAGGGGTGTGCGAGCGAGCGAAAAGCAGGTGCGTCACAGGATTCGTAATCGCACACGTCGAAGCAGCAATGGAAGGTGCGTTACCCGCGTTGTACACGTGGTGACTGACTGTACGCCCCGTAGTGTGGTCGTAGGCCAACGGCTCGTCAAGGAAAATGACATTGCCTCTCTTTCCAACAATACGACGGATTTCATGGGGGTATGCGTTATCAAAAAGTCGGGCATCAACCGATTTGTCCCATACCGAGGTAATTGGCTCATGGTCAAGAACAACAGGCAAAGCGGTAACATCATCTTTGATATGAATGAAATTGCCAACCGCGAATGAACTTGCGTCAGCGAGCGTCACAGACGTAGCACCAACTTTCGTTTCGCCGTTCAAAGTGGACGTAGTACCGGAGTCAGGCAGCGTTGAAATCTCGTTGCCAAGGCAATACTTGAGCCATCGAGCGGTGTGCATCGCCACCTCAAAAGAACCACCTTCGGTGATGAACTTGCCCGGAACCTGCACGGCGGTATCTCGACCAAGACCGACAACGTGGTACCGCTTGAGGTCCACCTTGGTTTCAGGCAGCGTGAGTGCGGTAGCAATACCGAGGAATTGGTCGGTAAGAACATTCTCCGTAGGTCCACTACTTGCATACGCATTGTTTAGAGCGTCCACAGGCGGTGTCTTGTACGGCAGGACGTGCAATGAATGCGAGGTACCGGTACCGGCCAAAAGAGCAGGCGAAAAGTTCAGCGTATTACCGTCGTTTCCGGTGATGGTGAACACGCGACCATCAGCAGCGTTATCCCCACTACCCACAGGTGTTTGACCGGTCAACACAAACTGAGAGCCAACAAGTATGTCTTTGGGAAACATCAATCGGTTGCTACCGTCAAAGAAAGGAGCAACACCGGACGTGAAGGTGAACGACGTATCACCTAACGCTCCCTCAAAAGAAGCATCCGTTCCATGTACGAGCGTAAAACCCGTCTCCGTTGCGAAGGAAACCTCCGCCAAATCACCCTTGTACACAGTACCCGGCATCTTCTCACCTCAAGGAATCAGTTCTGCAAGTGTTACAACTTCAATCTGAAATGTCATCCGGTGCATGTGTTTGCTACGGTCTGACAGGTCGGTGCGCGTCTTGAACACCATACGGTCGAAGTTGATACCATCCCCCTTGCGCTTTGAATGGACGAGCCGTCGTATCTCGTTCTCAAGTTTTTGCAAGTGCTTCCGTCCTTTAACCGTTCGGGCATCAACGGTGATGTTGATTCGCGTTGTCACAAAGTCGTAAAACAACTCAGGAGCCTCTTCGTTATGCGCCGTTTCGTACAGGAGAATGAAGTCGTGCTTCTGCAAGTCAAGACGCTTACCATGTTCAGGGTCCGTGGTCGTAATGTCAATCACAACAGGGCGGTAGTTGCCCGTGTTGGCGCGGTTCCAATTATCCTGAAACAACCCAACCATAACGTCGAGGCCTTCAGTCCACGTTGCAACCATTACCGAATCCCCTCCGTACGCTTCATCTCTTTCAGGTCACGGTAGTCAAGGGGTACAAAAAAACCATCCTTGTACTGCAATTGCTGCTCACGAATCTGAAAGTTGGCAGCAAGCATTTGCCGGTCCACCGAATCGTTAATTGATTCAACCACCATTTCATTTGCAGGCTCACCCTCTTCGTTGATGATTTGACCCTCGATGAACTCGCAATCAGCCGCGCCTGCTTCGATGCGAAGGAACATTTCACGCATGCTCGCAGGCTCTTGGGTGAAGTATTCACGCAAGTCGGCCTGCAACTTCTTGTCTTTCATGTACATCTCGGTAAGCCCATCAACAAGAGCCATGCCTTGCTTCGTGAACTCCCTCACTCAAACACCACCAACTCAACATAGCGGGGCAGGGTTCGGTCAATTTCAGCCTGATACAGTTGCACCTTGCTTGCAAGGTCAATGTTCTGCGTACCTTCAGGAATCAGTACGCTGCGGTCGTCAGCCATCAGCAACTCGATGGCAACCATCTTTGTGCAAACGTCTTCAATTGCTTTTTCGATGTACCGCTCGCCATAGATGTAAGCGACCTTAATTGCGTTCCATTCAAAGAAAGGATAGGAGTTGTTGAAGTAAATGATACCCTGCTCCGGGTCAAGCCACCAATCGCGCAGACGGCCCACGTCACCGCTGCTGCTGCCGCCTTGCAGGTCCACTTGGAAGGTCTGCTGCGAGATGGTACCCGTCACGGCAGTATGGTCACCGGCCACGTCAGCGCAACCCGTGAATGTGGTTGCTGTCTTGCCCGTGTAGCGGAAGACAATGGCTCCGTTGATGGCAACACCGGCATTCACGAACCCCTCAGTCGAGTTCACCGTGATAGTCCCCGACACGGCAGAAACCACCGTAGCCGTCCGTCCCGCCGTCTGCTCAATCACAATGTCAGACGAGGTGGACACGATGCTGCACGTTTCACCGCTCTTAACGGGGCGCATACTTGTGATTTTGACGACTCCCGTACCAAGGTCAGCGTTCGCGCTTGCGAGGAACTCGTTGTGTACGGCGACATTGGTAGTGGAGCCTTCAAGCGTAAAAGCAGGACTAAACGTCACCGCAGCCTTGTTCACCCTGTCTTCCTTGTTGATGAGGTCAGCAAGATTTTGAGCCGCCGTGGTCGCGTCAAAATCTCCACGCCAATTAGTACTGCCGCTACCAACAGAAAGAGTGCCAACACTCCCGTTACCACTACTAACGTACAGACTCTTCCCACCCAAGCCCGAAACATCTGCCAATTTGATGCGGGCTTCGGCTGCTCCGATTTCACGGTAGTCGTCTCCTTGCCACAACTCAATTCGCAACACTTGTTGTACGTTACGGAACATAAGTGGGGCTGTACCTACATAATCGGTGTAGTAGCGGCGGCGGTAGGGCTTGTACGTGTCGAAGTTGATGTACTCAGCCGTGACAAGGTAGGGTCGCCAAGCGTTGTGCGTGATGTTGTCAATCCGGTCTTGCATGCGCTGAATCACATGCTCGACCTTGGCCTTGGTCACACCACGGGTCTTGCCGTTGGTGAATGAGGCTTGGTTCTGAATGTAGCCGTTGTCAGCGACTTGGTAGTCAGCAGCCGTCAACGGGGAAGTCGTGAAGGTGATTTTGACGTGTCCCTTGCCTGCTGAGTCCCCTGCGGTACTCGCAGCGATGGTACTGATTACCAAATCTTCGTGACCAAACGGGTCAGCATCGCTATACACCCGAACAAGGTCACCAACCTCAAAACCGTGGCTGCGGAACTCGGTCCCTGTGATGTACACGGCATCTGTGTCTGCATCAGCACTCATCAGCACCGCGTCTGCGGGTCCAATGTCGAGCAGGTCAGCGACTTTCTGAACGGTTGTGTACACGATTGCCGATGGGTCCAAGGGCCGAGTTTCCGGCTCACCGGGACTGAAGACAACGGGCATTCAACAACTCACCTCACGACTTCATCAATAATAATCGCTACCGTCGAAATCAGGGTCTTTTAATGCGGCCCTGCAATTTTCGCAGAACTTCCATGCAGGTTCAGCCGATGAGTGAATGCTAAAGATGTGACCGCATTTTTCGCACTCTTTTTGGACGATAGGGTCAATGCCCCCAAGGTAAGGATTCCAAGATTGCTTCATCAGGCTCCAAGCGTCATTGAACGGTGTGCTACGGGTGAAGGCCTTGCCGTACATGTCATCATCACCGCCCTCGCCGGGGTCACGCATTTCAGGTATAGAGGTTTGAGATGGCATAACGTCTTCTTCCAAAAGACACTCAAGACATTTTTTTGCGTATTGTAAAGTGTACAAATCATCCTCTTGCTCAACGTAAATACCGCTTTTGCAAACCGGACAATGCGCAAAATACTCCTGACCCTGCCAATCGTAAGGTCCGAGAGGGGTTACGTTTCCATCTGCGTCGTAAGATTGTTGCCAATCTCGCTTGACAATTCTCCAAGCGTCATTGAACGGTGTGCTACGTGCGAAGGCCTTGCCGTACATGTCATCATCACCGCCCTCACCGGGGTCACGAATAGGTGGCTTCACGGTGCTACTCAAGCCAATTCTCATGTACTCAAGCACCTTTGCTTGGTCTTCAGGACTGAGTGAAGCCATCTGCGACAGGAAAGCATCGCTGCCGGTGACGGGGGGTGTCTCAGGCTCAACCTCAACAGGCTTTGGCGCACGTGCAGATGCCGACATGTCCGGCGCGGCAGGCAATTTTTCAGACAAGTTTCCTTCTTCGTCAAACAATTCCTTTGCCCCTTCAGGCATGGGGAAGCCATACGACTCAGCGTTCTTGGCCTGCGCACTATCCTGCATGGCTTGCAACTTCTTTGACTGACCTGCCTTGCCTGCGAGGGTTTGCACTTGCTTTGTGCCACTACGCATGGCGTTTTCTCGCTCAGCAGCACGCTGCTGCTTTGGCGTCATAAATGACTTGTGGTCGTCACCGGGACGATTAAACTCAGCAAAAACGTCCTCAAGGCTCTTACCCTTCATTTCTGCCTGTCTTTCAGGGTCAATGTCCATAGGGTCATTTACAAACTCAAGGTCGTGCATTTTAGGATTGGCAAGCATCTGCAACATGATGAGTTCACGAAGACGGTCAGCAGCGGGGCCGTAATTCGGGTCAGCCTGATTCGTCCAACCCATCTCACGCAACTGAGGATAGGCAATCTTGTTAGCAACACGCGACAAAGGGTGTGGCCCAAGACCTGCCTTCTTACCTCCGGTGAGGGGATAGTACACCTTTTGTCGCTGAGGTGTCATTTCACGTCGGGCTTTGACAAGTACGTATGCCATTTTATTCACAACCTGTTCTTTTCGTCTCGGTGTCCGAGGTTGTACTCCATAGGACGCTCACACGCACCACAGGTTGCCCGCCACAGGAAGTGGAGGAACCCGCAATGCACGCACCGCGTACCTGAGCCGATGTTCAGCACATCACCGATATTTGCATTCCGGTTGCGCTGAGCCGCCGTGACGCCCGCGAGGGGGCGGTCGGTGTTGGTGACGACCGCGTTCTCAAGGTCGTACTTGACGCCCTGCTTGCCTGCGCGAACGAGGTCTTCAAGTTCGATTGAACGTGCATCAAACCCCATCGTACCCCACCTCATGTGAAGGACACGACAAGATAGATGTTTCCAAGCACCGTGATTGGTTCTGCGCTAACGATAGAGTTGGCACCGATGGCCGCAGCAACGTCAGTAGCAACCGCTGAGTTCAACGCCGTAAGGTCGCTGAAGTCCTTGGGCGAGTATGGCCCAATCACCTTCGCTCCTTCCGCCAAGAGGAATCACCTCAAGCGCGGCGACCGATGGCGAAGAAGGTCCCTGCAACGGTTGAGCCGGGAGTAGCGGGGGCAGCGCCACCACCGTCAGGGTCAAGTTCCTTCTGAGCAGGGTACACCGTAATGGTGGTTCCGCTCACCGTAGCCACGTCGAGAAGGTTCAGGGTACCGGTACCCGTACCATCATCTTGCGTAAAGCCCTGCTCCACCACAGACGCGGGGTTAATTGTGAACGTGTCAATGCTGCTGAAAAACGCGCTCAGGTTAATGGTCGTTTCACCGGCATCATACGAACCGGTCACAATGAAGCGGTCACCAAAAACGGTCGGTCGGGGGTCAATAGTTACTGCCATTTATCATCACTCCTGTGTTTCTTCGGTTGGTGCCGTCGGATTTAGGTGTTCCTCAACCAAGGCAAGTCCTGCCGCCTTGGTCACGTAGCCGGAATACTCCACGCCCTGTTCGTCAAGCCAATCGAGAATGTCTTTGCGGGACCATCCGGCGTCAGGCAGGCCATCGCCGCCTTCATCCACCGTGATGCCTGCATCACCCTCGATGACAAACTGACTTTCAGGGAGGTGAGTACGCCACGTGTCGAGCCACTCCTGACTGACCTCCACGGACTTATGCCGCCTGAACACGCTTGGGCCATCAGGCCTTCGCCGCTCAAACGAGCGTCCCACGTAGGTCACGACGGGCACTCAACCACCTCACAGTACGAGGAAGGTCACGGTACCGGCGTTGCCGACTGCGACAGTCAACTCAAGGTCACCCGTGAGGGTCACGGAAGAGCCACCGGTTTCGCCCGTAAGAGCAACAATCTTGGTGACGGGGGTACCATCATCCGTGTCATCACCGCTGCCTGAAGCACCGGAAGACAAGGTGATGGTCACCGCCGCCGTCGTGACTGCACCGAGGTTCAGCGAAATCATTCGCAGCGAACCCGCAGCGTTACCGTCCGTGTTGCTCGCGGTAAAAGCCGCGAGGCCCGCCGCGCCACCGGGGTACGTACCCCCGGAGTTACCGCTGAGCCAACCCGTCTCACCGAGCAGCGTGCCGGTGCGCATGTCGAGGTCGAGGGCGACCGACAACGATGCAAGGTTTGCATCAGTTGCAACCGTGTACTTGATTCCTTTGTTGTAGTATGGTCCTGCCATTTCATTCACTCCTTGTTTTCAGTTTGTCTCCAATGGACCTCACTTCAGGTCACGGATGGAAGCGTGACCACCAAAGAAAGTGGTCCACAACTCACCCATGGTGCGGTACATGCCTTCCTGACCCAGCCTGTTGATGGCGAAGGGGTCGCCCGTCTCGATGCCGGACTCGAAGTACTGAGTCGGGATGGCGGTGGAGAAGTACAGGTAGTCCGTGTCGAGGAAGTACATGCGGGACAGGGTGTCCTTTGCAACGTCCTTGGAGGGGATGATGGGAATACCGTTGTAGGTCGCCACGATGAAACCGGCCTCGATACCGGGCACACCCTTCACACCGTTGTAGGTGGGGGTGACACGCTTTTCCTCAAGGAACCGCTGCTGCGACTGCAAGAGTTGCTGCAAGCGCATGAGGGTGTCGTAGCCCGTCAGGATGACCTTGGGGTTGCCACCGCGCTCCCACGTCAGGCGGAAGATTTCATCGAGGTGGTCGAGGGACAGAACACGGTCCGTACCCTTGGTACCGGAGGTGCTGACTTCGGCGTGGGACCAAGCGTTTGCGTCACGGTTAATCGAGTACATGTCTTCGTCACCGGCTTCTCCGTAGTCACCGGCTGCCCCACCAAAGTCCATGGTGTTCGCCACGTTACCGGATGCCGTGATAGCACCCGCCGTCACACGGTCGAGCGACTCAAAGTCGTTCCCGGCAACGGTCGTCACGTCCTCGGTGAGCATCTTGTTGATGTGTTCTGCGTGGTGCTTGCCCATCTCTTCCTTCAGCACGGCGCGAATGTCACCGAGGCCGTCGTCCTTGTCAGCAAGGAACATCGCCGTCTCCGACATGTCGAAGGTGTGCGCGATGGTCTTGGGCTTCGCAGCAATGTGTTGGAAGGTCGGCTTGGTGGTGTCGGGGAGAGTCGAGTTCTCCGCGAGGCCACCGCCCTTGGCGAAGGAGGGACGCTCCGTGATGACGCGCCACCCGCTGCGCTCCCAAGGCCGCTTGGGGAGGATGGAGAAGGCGTTGAACTCTTGGTTGAGTTGGCTCCACACCTTGCGGCCATAGATGGCCTGATAGATACCCGCCGTGGTGGAGAGCATCGGTGCGTCAGCCTTCAAGAGTTCGCTGCCGGAGTAAGAGTACCCCATGGCGTTTCCTGCGCCATAGAAGTACCGCTCCATGTCGGTAATTGTCCTGATGTAGTCACGTGCCATTTCATTCACTCCTTTGTTTGATTCCTTCACTCACCCCGGACCGCTCGGCCCGCGAGGGTGTGAACTTCGTCCCACGACATGTTCGCAAGGTCGCCCGTGGTGGGGACCTCGACCTTCGTGGAGGACTTTGCAATGGTGGTGCCAACCGCAACGCTGCCGGTGGACAGGTTGTCGAGGCGGTCACTCAGCGACTCAATGGACTTGAGAACCTGAGCGAGAGGGGCACGCGGGTCAAAGTTGTCGCGCTCGACCTGAGCCTTGGCAATCTGCATCTCCTGAGAGAAGCGGGAAGAGAACTGCTGCTCAAGGTTGCCACGGAAGGCCTGCTCAAGAGCAGCGGCCTTGTACACTTCGTAGGCAGCCTCAATGTCGGAGTCGGAAGCCGAGGTGACGTAGGACTTGCCGAGTTGGACAGGTCCAAGGGCACCGGAGGGTTCTCGACCGCCGCCGGAGGTGAGGGCGGAGATGGCACCCGTGGAGGGGCTACCCTTCTCCTGACCGCGACCGCGAACCTGACCGGCAAAGTAGTCGGCACCGTCCACGGAGTCGGGGTTGTCAAAACCGCCCATCTGAGCCTTCGACATTTGGTCGAAGTGCAGTCGGGCCGCGTGGGTGTCAACACCCGCGCTCTTCAGCGTGTCTTCCATCCATGAGAGGTATTCAGCGGTGATAACGTCGCTGTATTCTCCCTTTTCCATATCTTCAGGCATGTCTTCGTCCTCCTTGTTGTCTTTTTGGGACTCTTTTTCTTCGGAGTCCTTGGACTCCTTCTTTCCTTCCTTCATGCTCTCACGGAGAGCAGGAGGAAGTTCGCCCTTTTCCATCGCATCGAGGCGGGCTTCAAGTCGGCTCATAATGTCGGTCAAATCGTTGTCTGCACTCATAGTGGTGTCCTCCTTTAAGATGCTGAACTGCGCTTCAGGGTTAATCCCCTTCTCGCAAATCGTAATCTCATGGAGTTCCATTTTGGAGATTTCCTGATAATCTCCGTGGATTGAGTCAGACTTGCGAACACGCTTGAACGCCTGACCCCCAATAGAGAAGCCACGCAAGTTGCCCTTGCGGATTTCCGCAGCAACCTCACGGGCCTTCTCAATGTCGTTGCGGAGTTGCACAACGACGAACATGCCGGTGTCGTCACACTCAGACTTCCACATGCGACCGTTGGAGTCCACGTAGGAGTCAATGACTTCACCGACTTGAATGTTGGAGTGAGCGAGTTGCACGTTGCGGTACTTGTCGCTCTTCATAAAACCATCAAAGGCATCCTTGAGGGCACTCCGCGTAATGAGGTCGCCCTGCTTATCCACCAATTCGACGGAAGCATAGCCCGCAACCACAAGGTCAGACCCGCTCTTCAGGAGCGAGAGTCCGACTTCAGGTCGCTGAACCGTAAGCATTGTCTCCCCAATCCCTTGTTATAGTACATAAAGTGCTACTATGCGGGCGATATCTTCGCTTGGTCGTTTTCATAGTCTAAAACGATAGGCTGCTCGCCATCCACAGGAATAACGACATGTTCTGTACGCTTCTTCTCATCAGTCTTCCGACCTACACCCTTTGGGTCGTAATCGGGAAGGTTTTGCTCGTCCGTAACCTTGGTAGGACCCTGTGGTGACTCAATAGGAGTAGCAAGGTCAATGCCCAATCCCTTTGGTCCCGTCCACGTCATGCGCTCTTTTGCCAACACATCAAGGGTTCGGGCAATCACGTCCAACGCTTTTTTCGTTCGTGGCTTGAGTAGCCGCTCTTCGTCGTCCTCTTCCAACAGACCTGCTGATTCTTCTTCCTGTTGTTCAAGATTCGGAACTTTTCCCTCCATCTTGACTAAGATGTTCTCCATCATGAGCGGCACAAAGGGCGACCAATACGATGCAATGGATTCAGCAAGTTGAACAGGATAGTCGCTCTTGTACAAGTCACCAAGGGTGGACTTGGGCGAGTGAACGTACCACGCATGATTGAACTTCTCCACTTGGTAGGTCACACTATCCATGTCGTTGAACAAGAGATTGATGCCTCCTTCCGTTAGTTCAATGTCAAAAGGCACGAAGGTTGTTCCATACGACTTGGTAAGCAAATCAAGTGATTCTGCACTTGCGGCACCTTCACCTTCACCGTCACCCTCAATTTGTCGCACGTGAATGTCGTACACATTGCGCCCGCCTCGCACCTTCTTGGTCACACCTGAGATAGAAACACGAACAATGTCACCGACTTTGAATGCCTTCTGTTGGTTGCGAGCCGTACCTACGTCCATGTAGTCGCTGCCCTTGTACTCCACCGCACGGTTTCCAAGCACCGACCCGTCGAGGATTGGCCCTGCGCCAAGTTGGTAGGTGTAGGGACCGGTACCCCTGCGGTCAAGGATGATGAAGTTGTAGTCACGGCTTGGGCGAAGCAGTACCCACTTGGGGTGACGACGTTCGCCACGCATGTAGGTGGACTTGCTATCGCGCAGCAAGATGTTCTCATGCTCACCTTGCAGCCCGTTGACCGCTTCCTCAAGACCTTCTTCGTCGGTCATCTTGGTGTCGTGTGGGCCGGGAATGATGACGCATTCACGGCTATCGAATTGGCTGCGCAACACCTTCAATCGCTCATGCATCTGCATGTCGGACACGTTGTTGTTGTCGTAGTTCACAATGTCAACGATGTTGAGTTCTTCGTCACCCAAGATGCCATCAAGGGTGTAGTTGCGGTCGTTCAACTGTTCTAAGGCCTCACGAAACTTTTTCTTCACGTTGACTTTGCGGTTGTTTTCATCAAGCACCGTAATCTCGTCACCGTTCTTGATGATGATGACACGCTTCCCATCGTACCACTTGGACACGGCCCAAGAGTTGCTGAAGCCGCGAAGGTGTTGCAGGTCAGTCAACTCAAAGATGCGATGCATAGGACGGATGGGAGCAATCCATTCAGGCTCATCTGATTTTGCAATCAAATCATTTCCTTCAAGCAAGTTGTTGATGAAAGCCGTAGTTTCAGATGCATTGATGATGTACGGGTCATTGCTTACTACGTCCAAACCATCTTCAGTAAGACGGGAGAAGGGGAACGAAGTGTCCATTGGCGGAGGCAAGTTTGGTTGTACACTCCTTACCCACTCTTTGCCCATCACTTCTTCTTGATTGTTCGTAGGAACAGGAATGGGAAGGAAGGGAACAGGATTGTTGCCGTACACAGGTGTACCGTCTTCCATAAAGTCAAATCCACCTGAAGAGGTGACGGGCGAACCTGAAAAATGCACATTCATACCTGTGTTAAACGTAGGCATAATTGGGTATTGAGTGGGATGAGAGCCGCCAACAGGCATACCCGCATGCCACCCACGGGTTGTTGAGGTGTTGCTCATTGTTTCCTCTCGGGGCGGAGATTGGTCTTGCATTGGGTCATAGACAATCAGGGTATCAGCCTTGTTTCGGGTGTTGATGTTCTGCCACGTGAACGTGTTTTTGCTTCCTTCCGCTTTTCCATGCGGGTCGCCTTGATGAAGTTGCAAACCCAACAATTCCAATGAATCGCTGAACTGATTTGGTCGCATACGTTGTACAATAGCACCTGCGGCACGATGAATCCCGTGGGCTTTCCACGCACTAAGATTTGACTTACCCTGATATTTTGCCTGTTGAAGTTTTTCAACACCCTTAGAATATCCATGCGTGTGAATTGTATGGTTGATTTCATCTTCTCCATCAAGGTCGTGAATGTTCTGTTGCATGAACTCTTCATCCCTTGGATGAAGGAATGATGTATCGTAGTTGCCAATGTTCTGTACAACACCACTTGTCAGCAAATTGCCTACGTTGTTCACATGCAACGGATAGCCACGGTTTTGTGCTTCTTGAATCAAAGAAGCGGCGTATTCCTTTGTGTAGGGTGTAATTTCAATTCCAAGATGCCCAAGCACATCTTCGGGATTTTCATTCCCGTGTACTTCAAGTCCACTTTCTGTGAGGTAATCACGAATGTCATGTAGCACATCGCTATCCTTGCTCTTCATGTCTTTGACTTCAGTACGGAAACCGTAGGCCTGACGGGTAAGACCTGTTACTTGAGCAGGATGAGAAAGAATCCATCGTTCAGCATCGTGAAAAAGTCGGAGCATGTTAGCATGAGCCTTTGCAGGGTCCGCAGCATCAAACGCACTTGGGTCTTGTTCTTCCCATAGTGGCTTCAGCACGTTAGCAGCAACGAATGTCACCAATTTGCGAGACTCGTCCATCTCTTTCATTGCGTGGTCTTCGTGGGCTTTCCACCAATCGCTATTCACTTCTCCAAGCGCACCCTTCTGCGCTTCAAGTTGCAGTTCAACCAATCGTTCTTTGACTTCTTGGTAGCGTTGACGAATACTTTCAACGTCCAAGTTTGGGTCGCTTTCAATTTGTTCAAGAATGCCCATCATTTCATTTTGCAAGTCTTGTTCTTCTTGCATAGCGGGCAACGCGCCACCCACCTTCATCATGTGAGCAATACCGCGACGTGGCGCGTCTTCTTTGATTCCTTGAGCCGTTCCCTTCTTGTTTTTCGCCGCCACCTTGGAATAGTAGGGCACGTCGTTCAAAGCATGATTTACCTGATTGATTACCTCTTGTTGACTGTATTCCCTTTGGTATCGTTCGTTGAGGTAATTCATCAGTTGAGTGAAGTCACCGTCATCTCCTTCACGCAAATATCGTTCAACATCAGCGGGGTTTGTTGTGTTCAACATTTGTGCAATGTCACGCACAGTACTCAACCCCTGTCGGTCAGCCTTCACATCAAGGAACATGTCTTTCATGCTCTCAAATGTAGGCTTCTTGGCCGAGCCTTCCCATCCCATCATGGACAGGAAGTCGTTGAGTGTTTCACCTGCGGGGAAGGGAACCAATCCTCGCATAACATCTGTATATGACGAAACGGACTTGGCTCGCGGCTGAGTGTGGTGGGCATCGAGTCCAAGGTACATGGCGTGTCGCAGGGCGTCAATCACCATGCTTATTCCACTACCCGAAGCAGCGTAGTTTTCCTTTCCCCCTGTCTTAGAAAATTGATTGTGAGAAAGAGTTGATGACATGTGTTCAAGGTTCATCCCTTGAGTCTGAACCTTGTCTTTCATTGCATCTGCTTCTTTTTTGGTAATACGACCTTGAAAGTATTCATATTCCGGTGAAAAGGAGTGAGCAAACAACGTGTAGTTGTGCTTGAAGTTACCATCGTCATGTCCTTGTGTGTGCAGACGGGTTACATTTGCAGGAGAAAGCATATTGCGAATTGGAAATGATTTGGGTAAGTACTGAAAGTTTCTTTTTGTCTCGTCATACACCCCTTCGGTGACCGTCTGTGGTGTCATAAAATGATACATCAAGAAGCCGTTTCCCGTCGCTTCTGTTGAGTCTTGACCGTTTAACGCCACACCCTTGAACATGTGTGAATTACCTTCTTCGTCTGAGTGCGGTGAGTGAATTATGTCGTGGTAGGTGTTGAGTGACATGTTTTGTCCACCGTAAGGAGCAAACGGCATGTCCCAAAATCTTCCCGGCCCATAGGTGTATGCACCATCGTCACTTATCTGCCATATGTCAGGTAGGTTGTCTTCACTTGGATGAGGCCCAACTGCTGCTTTCAAATAAGCCATATCGTTGTTAATGTCCTTGGCCGAGCGTTCAAGCGATTCCAAACCTTGAGCCTCTTCAGCCATTTCTTCCAAAACTGACAAATTGATAGTTGGCTCATTGGGATTTTGTACACCGTACATGGGGTGGTTTGCCATCACAGTACGAGTACGAGGGTCATAACCTGCAAGAAAAAGAAGATTGTCAAAGTCAAATCGGGTACGAAGCAATTCCTCTTGCTTACCTTTTTTGAAATGACTGCGAGATGCTTCCTTGATATCATCCCAAGTCATTGTTGAATCAAGCACTTCAGGATTATTTTTGAAGTCAAACTTAGGCAAGAGGCTTAGTTCCCACTTGCTCTTTTTCTTTGCCGCTGTTGCTTTTGATGAAGTTTCGTCAATTTCATTGAGAATCTCGTCAACGCCGTGTGCCTCGTACAACATACTCAAAACTTTGTCGTGAAACGACATTGGTATAGGCGTACCGTCTTCGGTGAAACTTTCAGACAAACTTTCCAATGGCACTCGCGTAGCATTACCAAGTCCGTGTTGCAAAAACTTTCCTTCGTCTCCTTGGCCGTAGTCCCTATCGTTGTCTTCAAGCATCAGATAGTTGCCTCTTCCACTATGACGCGGCTTTCGCGTGGCCCAATCCATTTCAGGTGTCATACGCAAAACGGCATTCCAAGCAATGCGAGAAGTAGGAAACAAAGTTCCATCGGGCAATTGAATAGCATAATGATTTTTTGACCCGTTGATACCTCCGGGTTGGTTTAGGGCTTCCATTACCACATGTCGTTCTTCAGGCGTAAGCCATTCAAGACCGTACATGTAATCGGTGTGACCCAATTTTGTTGGGTGTTCTTGGTCAACGTCTTCTTCTAACCAACCTCGCTTTCGGTCATCAAAGTGCTGATGACGCAATGCTTCTTCGACACTTGAATATCCCCTGTCAGCCATTTCAGCCTGATGGGTTATCCAATACTGCTCAGCATCGAAGTTGTTTGCCAACCAACGTGTAAAATCACGCTCATAGAGGTCAACAGCGTGTTGAGCATTTGGAGACGTGCCGTGAGTGAGGTCACCAAGCAATTTGAATTGTTTAGCATATCCGTCATTTTTTTCACGCTTATACGGTATGAAATCGTTCAATAGTGGACTGTTCTTTTCTCTCAAGTGATTGAGAAACGCTATCTCCATGTCCTTTTCTTTCTGAGCATGTCCTCCTAAGTAAAATCGGCGCAGTACATTCACAAAAGTAGGTTCACCTGTACCCGGACTAACACGCAGCAAAGGATGGTTAAACTCATGAAAAGGGAAGTTGAAGTGTTGGTATGCATGGCGGGCTGACGGAGGGTGGTACGTAGGCCAATGAGCGCGACCATGAGCCGGATTTTCAGCGGCCATCAAACCATCAAGCCATGCGTGACGACTCAACGGTGCGCTCGCATCAAAGGCTACCAAGGGTACTTTGCCCGGATAAATGTACTTGTCCCACGATAACTCAGGGTCTTCAGATGCAACCGTGATATCTTCTTCTTCCTTCAAAATGTATTCCGCAGCACTCTTGAGTAAAGTGTGAGTAGCGTCACCGTTGGGTGAATTGTCCAATGATTCCCACGCAATGATGTATTCAGCGGCAGAATCACGCAGGTCCTTACCATCACTCAACGACTTGAGCAGGTTGAGTGTTGCGTAATCGAACTGCTCAAAGGACACAAGACCACCCCCTCAACGGAGTGGCCTAAACTGCGGGCAAGCGAAAATGTCCATATCGGGATGAACACCACAACCGGATTGTGTAGTACCTCCACATTTGGCACAGACAACCGGCGCACCGCTTTCAGCAGCAGCACGCAATTCAGGAGCCTTCTTCATTGAGCCACCTTCAGCATCTTCGCGGTCCGCACCGGTTCCCTCATGCGGATTCAACCGACTTCCAAGGGATTCAAGACTGACCTTGCTGCTATCCTTAGCACGCTTAGGCTTGTGGTCTTCCGTCTGAATGGGACGGTCACGGGTGGAGTAGTACGCGGTACGAGTCTGTCCGCCCGTCTCGGTCAGAAAGTGAGGGTTCACCTCGGTAATCTTCTCATTCGTTTGTTCGTCGGCCTTCTTCATAGGGCCACCGCAACCGGCCTTTAGGCATCCCATCTTTGCCATCTTACCGCCACACTTCGGGCAAGACTTGCACTCACAGGGTTCCTTACCACAGTCACACTTAGCCTTCTCCAAGGCATCAATGCGAGCAGCCATGTTGCGGGCCTTTGTCAGTATTTCAGATTCAACGGGTCGTGGCTTCATTCAAGTACCCCCTTTGCTTGTTGTGCCATTTCGTGAATATCTTCCCATGACATGTTGTGAAACTCTTCGTTTGTCTGCGGAATGGACGAAACCGGACCGCCTTTGAGAATGGAATTGCCCTCAATATCCATACGGAGGGGGTCAGGCATCAAGTCGTCGGTGAACGGCGTGGACACCGGGACAAATCCGGCCTTACGAAACAGACCGGCAGGGGATGAAATCAGGCTCTTGAGTCGCTCATTCTCAGCCTTCAGGAGTGCAAGGTCGTTGTCCATGCTCTCCATCTTGGTGACAAGGACGGTCATCAGTTGCTCAGCCGATGATGCGTCTCCCATTGGATTCAACCCCAACGACCAAAGGTACCCTGAGCGGGCGAAAGGCGGGAACCACGGTGCCCGCTTGAAATGATACCGGGTAGGCGGGTACCCTCAAGGGTCACCGTCTCCGGCTCGACAACGAACTTGCGCACAGGTACACCGCCTGCAAACAAGTCGTTTGGTCCCTGAGCGTTTTGCAGAACGTCTTGGGACTTGGCAATCTCGGTGTTGAGGTCTTCAAGGAGGAAGTCGCTCAACTTGTTGACTTCGGACAAATGCTCCTTAGCAAGACTTCCATCACCGCTCTCAAGAGCGGTAAGGAAAGCCTTCTGAGCCTGTTCCATTTTTCGGGCCATTGGGTGCATCTTCAAGAGGTCCATGAGATTCCCTCGCTTTATGCAGTCGTGGGGCGGTTATCAAGGTTTAGGCACCGCGAGGCCTTCGGGCGTTCATCAGCGCATTGCTGACGTTTTCTTGTAGGTTAGGCTGCGGACCCCGTTGTTGAACGCTACTAAACGGTGCGCCGCTACCAACCACGGTCCTTCGCTCAGGCGCAGCAGGCCCTCGATTACGCAGACCAACACCTTGACCACCGGGTTGAGGTGGCGGCATTGGCATGCCCGGAGGCATTCCACCAACCATTTGCGGTGGCATACCCGGAGGCATACCCGGAGGCATACCCGGAGGCATACCCGGAGGCATACCCGGAGGCATACCCGGAGGCATGCCCGGAGGTGCGCCACCCGGAGGCATACCCGGCATGCCTTGTTGTGGCTGCGGTTGTGGCTTGCGGTACACAAAGCGAATGTCGCGGTTAGAGGGGTCCTCAAGCAGTTCCGGTTGGAAGCCCAACTGAGCCATGCGTTGAGCGACGTTGAGTTCTTGTTCGTCACGACGGAGACGGGTAATTTCGTCTTCTTCCTCGTTGGGGTACAAGGTGAGTTTCCAATCGTTGACGTTCATCTGTTTAAGCAGACGAGGAAACAGAACATCTGTGTACACCTTTTGACCGTACTCAACTGCACGGTTGGTGACAAGAATCTGCATACCTTCATTGTTCAGTCCACCGGACTTGCCGGTGTCCACCATGAAGATGCTTGAAACGCCATAGAATGCGGCAATTCTGTTGCGAATCTCGTCACGGACCGGAATGTATTGCATTTCCTCCAAGGTGTCCATGAACTTGACCCAATTCACGCCACCCTTGCCGGTTTGCGATTCAATACCAACACGGGGAATGTAGTGGGGGTCACGCTCCATCTTCTCGTCAACGGACTTCCAAAATGACTTCATGGACTCAAGATTGTCCGTAGTCACCGAGATGATACCCTTGGGCATCCGTCGCTTTTGATAGGCCGTGTACATGTAATTGTCCATAGCCGTGAGCGTCATGGCTTGACGCCACATGGTGTTGACGGGACTGCGACCGTACAACTTTGACGGAGTGTACTTGCTGACGTGAATTACTTCACCTTCAACGAAGTACTGCGTCTTTCCGCTACCGGCCATGTTGACGTAGTGAACGTCTTCAAGGTCACGACCACAGTTCTCGCACACCTTGTCGTCAGCATGCGTCTTCACTTCGTCACGATGGATGATGCAGACTTTGAATCGGCCACCGCGCACACCACGTTTGTCGGCCACAATCCGCATGAAGATGGGGTCACCGCGAACCATCTCCTTGACACGATAAAACGCAATCTCCTTGCTTTCAGGGTCAATGAAGTATTCTTTGACCAAGATGAGGAAAGCGTCATCCACGATATTGAGGTCATTCTCAACTTCATGAAGCAGATGGACAAAAGATTGTTCCATCGAGTTTTCCTGTTTGAGCAACCATTTTGGGTACGTCAACTCATCAGGGTCAGGCTTGCGCACTTCGCCACCGCATTGCTTGCAGGATTCCATTTCCTGTTGGTATTCTTCATCGCACACCGTACATTTGACTGTGAACTTCTTTTCCCAATAGTAGCCGCGACGAAACATCTCCTGACGCAACTTGGAAAGAACGGTGCGCAAAATTAGCGACTCGTTGCTGACTGCATAAAGCGCAGGGATGGTGATGCCCTGAGCCATTACGGGTTCCTGAATGCCGCTTGACCACAACGGCATGGTCGGCGTAGGAGACTCACGCGACTTGAACGGGCTACGAAGGCCTGACAGGAACCGAGAAATGCGTCCTTCTTCTGCCATCATAGCCCCTCCGCGTATGCACCTATGGTATCGGCATCAATTCCCCACTTATCAAGAAGCCCGTTGGCTTTCACCGTATGGTCCTTCCAATTTGAAAAGGTGACAAGTCGGTACAATTCCTGCTTTCGCATAAAATCATCTTCATCCACATACGATAGCATGGCTCTTGCTTGTGTGGTCTTGAGCATCATGTGAGGAAGTGTAGCCTTAAGGACACGGCGAATGTCGTCCTTGCGTGAAAAAATAAGTCGGTGTACACTCTTCTTGGTGTTGTGAGACACCTTTTGGTCCGTGACAAGACGACCACATCCGGTAGCCTTGTGCAAGTCTTCGCACAGTTGTTTTCCTGAATCGCCACTTGCTACAAAGGTCACACGGGGGTCACCGCGTTCGCTGATAAAAATACTGCCGTCAGAATCGAGTGAACCCGCCATGTACGCCCAAATGTCCTTGATGATGAATCCATCACGACCTAAAAGAACGTAGTCACCACGTGATGTACTTTTGAAGATGTTTAATTCTTCACCGTACATTTTGAGCAGCGCACCCATTCGTTGCGCCGTCATGTTGCGGTCCAACGTGTCTGCACCACGGCGAAGCAACTCTCGGCTGCTTAAGTGTCCATGAGCCTGCAACTCTTCTGCTGCAAAGTACAGGGCATCTTGTTCTGCTTTGTTCAGCGTGTCCACTTGATGCAGTACATTTTGCCACATTTTGCGAGCATCTTTCTGCAATTGCATAGCGTCAACCCACGATTGTTGGTCGTTTTCATCCCAATCCACTTTGTCGTTGAGCATTTGCAACACGGTGTTGGCCTTGAGGAATTGATGACAAGCCTTTTGCAACGACACGCTACGGTTTTCACCAAACTTTCGCAACGCCTTGAGGCTGCGGTCGGATAGCCCCATCTGTTTAATCACACTCTCCATGCCTTCAGCCCACGACAGATTGTTGATGGTCGCTTCAACCTCCATGGCCTTCAGTTGTCGAACAAGTCCAATCGTTTCGTCGTATTCGTCACGGTTGTCTTTGTCGTGCCGCCGCATCTTGCGACACTCACGAATAATGGTGTCAGCATCCTTGCCCCAATACGTTTCAAGCCATCCGTCACCGTTCTTTGGAAACTCGCGCTTTCGCAGGTCTTCTTTGATAAATACAGTTGAGGTGGTTTGCAGCGGCAAATCGTTCTCATTGAACATAGGATGCTGAGAAAGCGCGTTGAGTACCATTTTTGTCAAGGGGTCTTCAACGACCATGGGCACGTCGTACACGTCACCCACCAATGCACTCCCCCACATAATGACCACTCACTTGACCATTGGTTAAAAACCCCACTCAGGAAACGGGTAAATCAGGGGGTAAGCCATCCATCAAAGCCTCCTTTTTCTTCCTGATTACCACCACTAAGCCAATCGGCAAATCCGGGCATGTAGTCGTCAAGCATAACAAGCGAGCCACGGAACTCCTTGGTACCCCAATTCGCCAAAGCAAGGGCCATTGCCAAGTCGTCGTGCGTACCCACGCTTTCCAACTTCCCGTTTTTCTGCATGCCGAAACGGTTGAGTTCTTGCTCCAACTTGTGCGTGAACTCACGGCTCCGCTCATCCCCATAGGGTGTGCGAATCTGACCTTGCTCAAACGCCATGAGCAAGGACATGAACATGGATTCCTTACGCTGACGGGTGGTCATGAACGTCTTGATGGGAATGTCGTTGCGCATGTCTTGCAGTTCAGCAGCAAACATGCGTTGGAAGTTGTTTCCTTCAAGTTCAATCAAATCAGGTTGGAAGCGGTTGTTCATCATCAGGATTTGCCGTTTCTGCGCAGCACCGCTCATTCCACGTTCGTGATGCGCACCAATGATTTGTTTGGTACCGTCATCGGGTAACGTACGTAACACAAGCATAGCGGTAAAGTCAGCGTTCTTGTCCGAGGCAATAGCCGTGTCCCATCCGATGAAATGCTGACCAAAGATGCCTGTTGATTCACCTTCTTCGTCGTATTCCATTTCAGCGCGGTCAAGCAACACAAGTTCCTTGTCCCTTGCTTTTTCAAGAATGTCGTTGGGAAACATACTCGCAACGTCGTGAATCGGCTCGCACAGGTATTCACGGGAGAATTGAATAGCAGGCATGGAAAGTCGCCGTTGGTCAAGCGATTCCAAATCCCATCGCTCAGGCCACAGGGCTTTTCCTTCGTTGTTGATGGCAGGGTAGGTTTCAACGGTGAATGCCTCACGTTGCTCAAGTTCTGCGTACAGGTCGTTGTACGAAAAAGGTGTACCAACAATCATCATGCGACCGGAGTGGTGCAGCACAGGAAGCAGCACACCATAGAACCAATCAGCAGCACGTTGCAATTCAGTACCGGTCGTACCCCACAGAATGTCGTCGCACACAACCACGTTCGGGTGGAAACCACGGGTACCACCACCCACGGACTTTGCCATCATACGGCTTCCGTTTGCAAAGTCAAAGTAGGTTTTTCGCCACGGTCGCCCTTCGGGAATAAGGTGTTTCAGACACGGGGTGGTTTCGATGTTGTTGCGAATGAACCGCATGTGTTCAAGCGTCTGCTCAAGTGAGTGGCTGAAAATCATGATGTGAGTGTTGGGTTGAAACGCCGCAATCCACAGGGCATAGGACATGAAAAACACGGACTTGCCGTGGTCACGGCTTGCTTTGACACAGTAGTAGCGGTTGTCACTCAACCCTTTGTCCCAACATTCGTGATGGAACGAATAGTCATAGCCAAGAATCTCGGTGAAGAAGTACCTGAAGGACTTGGCCGACATTTCACGGTCCATCTCAAGGATGAACTGATTCATGTCTTCCTTCATCGGCTCAACCTCTTGAGCAAGTAGTCCATCGCATGTTCAAACGGCTCAGCAGAACGATTGAATCGTTGGTCGTACAGGTTGGTTTGTCCTTGGAGTAATCGCGCTGCTTCAGCGGGGTCAACAGGTGTTCCCTGCTGCTGAGCAGGCTGAGCAGGCTGAGCAGCAGCAGGCTGAGCAGGAGGTTGTCCCGGCATCGTCGGCAAAACCCCCGCTGCATGTGCAGGGTCAACAGGTGAAGCGGTAGGTGCAGCGGTAGGTGTAGCGGTAGGTGTAGCGGTTTGAGATGGACCCATACCCGGTAGCATCATTTGGTCCGGTCGGAGTGGGGAACCATCAGGAGCAGTCGCACCCGGTGCAACAGGCTCCATGTGTGGGGGTTGCTGCTGAGTAGGTGAAGATTGAGTTTGAGGTTGAGTTTGAGGTTGAGTTTCCTTTTGCCTTTCAATGAACTGCCACGGTTGGTTTGCAAGGTACTGTGCGTACGCACCCATAGGAGCAGCGAGGTTGCCCCCTTGCATTTGGTCTGCAATTTGTTGCGTGGTAGCCGCAGCAGAAAGACCGCGACCTGCCAAATCAGCAATAGCACCAAGTCTTTGCCATCCTTGCCCTTTCTGACCTGTTTTTCGTCCAAAGGCCACGCCCGCAAGTTCACGAATTGATGGGCCTTTACCACCAACCACCAACTGCAAACCGCCACTTGGTATCTGCTGCAACGCAGTTTCAGATTTACGAACGAGTACGGGCTTCATGATTTCACCTCATACTTATTTTAATGACCTTGACGACCTCGGGTTGGACGTTGTACGACTTCGCAATTTTGTGCCAATCACCCATCGTGTGATGAATGTTGGTTACTTCCTCGGAGGTAAGCCCAACGTATGAAGCCAACTGACGGGAGGACGTGCGGGAAGAACTGAGGTGTTTCACCACGTTGTTGTCCAATTCAGCCTCGCGGTACTGCATTCGCTCAAGTGCTTTCATCACTTGGTCCATCACAGGCAGATGTATGTCTTCGCTGCGCATGAACTGCGACAACAAAGTTTGGCGTGGGTCAGACAGGCCTGCTTGGGCGCGTGCTTCAACGGGAGACAACTCAGGCGAAGCAGCAGGCCGCTGCCGACCACGACCTGCGAGGTCGAGCATTTCCCTGAACTGTGCAGGGGTATAGCGGCCAATGTCCGGTCGAATGGCTTGGAAATCAGCCGACAAGGGTTGAGGTGTCCCTGCGTCTGCGAGCGGCGGAGGTGATGAGCCGCTTGTTGGGAGAGGCACCGTAGCCGACGGATGAGCGGACGCCGGTACGGGTGCAGACGCAGGGACTTCTTGTGGTAGGTCACCGGGGTTGTAGTCAGCAAAGTCTTCAACCCACGCATAATCGTAATTTTCCATATGTGGCTCAAGCCTAAGTTGTGGCTCAAGCATATCACCGTGATAATTCTGAATGTGCATAGGTCGGCCAAGCGGCTTGTTTGGTACCTCACCTACGTCTTTTCGCTCATGACCGCGAGCCACCATTTGATGTTCAGCAAGCCCTTCAATTAAACGACGATTGAGATTAACTTGCTCTTGTTCATCAGGAGCAATACTTTCTAATTGAACGTCACGCAATTTGGAACTGCCGTCTTCGTTAGCGCCAAACATGTTTGCAAGAGCCATGACACGTCCTGCCTTAGCATGCATACCTGTCCCTTTACCGCTCCCTCCCGCCGTGTAGTACTCGCTATGCTCGTCATGAGAAAGGCCTGAATAATCTTCAAGCCTTCCCATTACGTTGTTGAACAATTTCATGAAATTGCCTCCTTGTTGGTTTGCTCGACCAAACAAAAACATCATTGCAGGCACCGATGAAATCTCCTTAATGACCGCTTGCTGATATTCAGGAGTGAGCAGGGCTTCTTGCAACGGTCGTTGGATTCTTTGTCCTTCAAACGTAAAGGTCACAGGAAAATTAGGTATGGCGTCAACATTGCCTCCACTTAGGGCTTGTCGAATATGGTCTGCCGTCCTTCTTTGCAAATCAATGGCTTCCCTGTTTTGGGGCATTGGTTTGAAAAACACATCAGGAAGATGATGCAGCACTTGCCACGTAAATGCTTCTTGTTGTTCTGCGGGTCTGAACTCATCAGGAAACGGAACTTTTGACCCATCAATATACGCGGAGCCGGGGTCACGTTGTTCGGAGCGAATGTACTTCGGGGGTGTGGTGTAGTTCGCATATACAAACGGTTTGTCATGCAACAAAAATCTGACATTATGCGCAAGCATGTCAATTACTTCAGGTGAAAAATGCTGCTCAAGCAGTTGTCGCAATTCGACGTTGAAGGGTAAGTAGTACGATTCAATGAACTTCCCATTTGGGTTTTCAGCGGCGTTGTTGTTTGTCAGCAACGTAATCTTGGTGCCGTCTTGCGAACGAGTTGGTCGAGTTGTCTTGTCAGGATGCATTTCCACCTGTTTTGGTAGGGGTGCAGAACGCAACTTTCGCCATTGAAGGCTCTCAAACGGTGCCAAATGGTGTTTTTCGTTTGGGTGCTTTTGGTTGAACAAGTCAATTGCTTGATTGAAAAGATTGACAACATCAGGAGATGAAATAGAAGGAACATGCCCTTGCAATGCACGAAGCAAGCGGTATGCAGCCGCATCAATACCGTGTTGGAAAAATCGAGGGCCGTTTGGGTGGTCCCTTTCACGGGTGTGGTAGTAGTAAATGCCGCCATCGTCTTTGGCCCATTCTCCATCATACACGTTGCCTGCACCATCGTGGGCAAAGGCAGGTAAGTCCAAGTTTCCCATTGGCTTGAAGGCCGCAGGTGGAGGGTTTCGCATGACGAACCTACCGTTAGGTCCTGAGTGAATCAGACCCCACGCCTTCTGAATGATGAACGAATCGTACATCATCCCATATGCCCCCGTTGTGAGACAAGATAGCCCGCCGGGTCAAGACCAAACTGCTTAGCGTCTGTCTCGTCGTTTTCTGTCGGTCCTTCAGGGTCCGACTCATTTTTGGGACTTACACCGGCAGGATGAGCAGGAACGTGACCGTTCTCCATTGCGCTTTGTGTACCTGCTTTTTCCAACTTATTTACTCGCTCCAATGCAGCCATGATGCGGCGCATAATGTTGAGTCGCTCAGTTGTGCGAGCGGCTCGACCCTTGAGCATCTCACTCTCGGTACGCTCTTCACTCATCATAATGGACGAGGGAGCAGATGGAGCAGATGGAGCAGATGGGATGCCGGGGACCATGGACGATTGCGGTGAAGGCATCATTGGCGGCATGGGTGGCATCGGTGGGCGTGGCATACGGGGCATACGGGGTTGATGGACTCTCAATGGACGAAGTGCGGGTTGCCTCATTTGTCCTGCTTGACCGGGCAAGAGTCCGCTGAGTCTTCCTGCTCCGGTGGGTCCGGCATAACTGCCTCGCTCGGCGTAGCGGGCGTGGGGTGAGAAAGTTGTGCGTACATTGCCGAGAATCTTGCGAGCCTCAGATTGGCCCATGTACTGACGGTACTTTTGCGGGTCTTTCGACATGGGTTGTTTCGTCGCAATGCCACGGTGACTCATCTCCACAGATAGGTGAGGTAACATCAACCCCGTTTTCTTTCCACCCTTGATACCACGCATGCGAGCGCGGAAGCGCCGCATGGTAGCACCGCTTGGGTCCATGCCGCCGGGTGGCCGCTTAAATTGTCCTGTGGAGGGACGAAACTCGCGCCGCGCTTCACGACGGCGACGGGCTTCGATGGTACCGGGTGTTTCACGTTTCAACAACGCAGACCAAGCATCTTCCATTGGTTCAGCACGGTTGAGGTCTTGCCATCCATAGCCAAACATAGGATTTTTGTTTTCCATGATGCGAGTGTTTGCCTCGTCAAAATACGGTTCACGCTCTTCTGCTGAAAGATTGTCAAAGTCAGGATGCATCATTATGTCAGCGAGTGCTTGGTGGCTAAGGTTCATGTGCGGTCGTTCTGCCAAACCTTCCATCATCATGCTTTGACGCAGTTTTTCTTGTTGCCGCTCATGAGCAATAGCATCGTCTTCTTTCAGCAACGTGGACCAAGCATCTTTCATTGGTTCACTTGCCAATTTTTTCCATTGAGAAGGGTGTACCGCATGCGCTCTTGTTACGTCACGGGCCATGTGGTCAGTTCTTGGCGTTGTTCTCCCTAAATCAAAATCAATTCCACCGGGCATTTCCAATTGACTGTCTTGCCATGCGTCAAACATCATCTCCCAAATTGAATTGTCAATGTCTTCTTGACTCAATTCAGGAAAATCGCCGTACATTCGTTGCATACCTCTTTGCATGAATGGATTACCTTGAAGCCTTAGCCACTCAATTTTTTCATCATTGGACATACCTTCAATGTAATCCCACAAAGAATTGGTGACGCCCATCAAATGCTCATCTGCTTCATCATTCCAAATCTGCTCATCAGGATGAATGTAGTCTTCGTCTTCTTTCAGCAACGTGGACCAAGCATCTTTCATTGGCTCGCTCATAAAGAGCGGTACAGGACCGGTCATTGCGCTACCGGTACCTGTCTTGGCCCCCGTAGCCATGTCAAGCATATGACCGCGACTGCCCGCAGGACCGCCCTGCAATCCGAGTTCTCGCTCTAAGTCCTGCTTGTTGCCGTCGTCCTCACCCATTGGTGACTCGGCACCGTCAAGAGGCAACTTTGCGCTGACCTTGATGTGCTTGATTTTGCTGCGCTTTTCTTTGCGCTCTTGTTCACGCTGCTTCCGCTCTTCGCGGCGGCGTTCCATGTCTTCCGGGGACGTGGGCGAGTACTTGTCCTCGTCCTCGTTAGCCGACGAGTACATCTTGTCGGACTCGCTACGCGGCGAGTACATACGAGTGTCCGAGCCGCGTCCCATCATCGGCATCACTCCACCCCCATGTTCTCCATCAATTGCGCCTTAAGTCGCGCCCATACTTCAGGACTCTCCTTGCTCAATTCGACTTGCAAGATGTTGAAGGTCTGATTGACCTGCTGCGTGTCGCTTTGCGCACCCCATTGGTCTTGGAATCGAAGCAGGTCTTTGACTGTTTCACGAACTTCTTTGTGCAGCGACACCGCATCGCGCACGAAACCGTCTTCGTGAACGCTACCTTCGTCAAGCAATTCGCTCAACTTGTGGTTGAGCCGCTCAGCGTTGCTTCGCAACAAATCAATCTCGGTCCCTGCACGCAGGGCGACTTCGATGGCAGCCGTCTTTTGCACAAGCGGCTGAAAATGATTCTTCATGTGTTGATAGACCACGTTTTCGCTGACTTCTAATTCCTGAGCAATAAGGTCGCTATTGCCTGTGTTAAAGTACATCTCTTCGTAGGCCGCACGCTGATGAGACGTACAGACAGGACAACCGGAGTTGGATGCGAGGTGAAACTCGCCCATGTGGTTGCGGTAGTGCCGCTCGGTGGTGTTGCTTCGCCACTCCTTGTCTTTGTCCAACTGCTTTGGTGAAATGTGACCGTCGAGTAGGCCTTGTTCAAGCCCATCCCGTTCTTCGTCCATGCAGAAAGCGCATGACCGTTTGTACACACGGTCGTCGCTCATGTGCATTCTTAAGTGAGTCTGCTTCAAAAGCGTTCTGTCATCGAATGATGCGAGCATACACACCGGTCAACGCAAGAACGCTACCAAACAAGCCAACTACGTAGTAGGACATGGAAGATGCAGGCAAATTGTTACCCTTGAATAAAATGATAGCCGTGAGGACAAGAATAGCCGAAATGAACTGAACCATAATCATGTCAACAATGACGCTGCGCTCAGGGTTCAACACGTCAAGAGTGGTCGTGGCAATTCCACGTGGCATGTACGATTTATCCTGCATATCATCGTCCTCCGGTAATAAAGGAGCGGGCGGTGTTGCCGATGAAGCCGCCCGCCTTCTCCACCATGCCTTGGTCCATTGCAGCAGCCAATGCTGAGTTCATCATGGACTGACTCGCCATGTTGTTGAGTTGCATTTGCTGCCCTTCAGCGTTCTGAATGTTCTGCTGTGCAGCGGACTGCAAAGCCGTAAAGTCAGCCTTGACGTTTTCAGCACTCATGGTCTGCAAATGCTGCGGCAAGGAGGTAATCTCCATTTTGAGACTACCATCGTCGTCGGCCACAAACACCGCATTCTTGAGAATCTCCAAGACCGAGAAAGAGACGATGTTGTTGAACATCTCAACCAAAACCCCCATTTGCGGGCTTGCAATAAATCGGTCCACCGGTACAATGCCACGAAGCAGCATGATTTGCATTTCAAGTTCACTCGGTGGAGCCATTGGCTGCTGTGGTACACCGGCACCGGTAGCAAAGGCTCCCATGGCTCCCATCTGTTGAGGTTGTTGTCCCCATGCTTGTTGTTGCGGCCACGGATTCTGTTGTGCGGGAATAGGTTGACCCCAACCGGTCACTCCAAGACTCAACGAACCGCCCTGCGGTTGTGGTTGTTGACTGTTCAATCTAAGCATGTCACTCAACCACCGGAAGCATCTGTTGCTCATGAGGTTTTTCACCGCTGAGCATGGATTGGAAAGCAGCGGTAGGTTGGTTTGCCATTGCTAACTCTTGTTGGAAAATCCGCAGGTCAAAGGCAATCATTGTCACGTCGTTCAAACCCGTAGCCGGGTTTTCGTAGTACATAATGGAGATACCCTTTGTCTTCTTGCTATCTTTTTCCAATTCAGCAAAAAACGGCTCGTACTTCTGCAAGAAGGATGGCGTAGGGTCCTTGACCTTAACCGCCGCTACGGGAACGGTCACCATTGAAACACCCTTCTTCATGCGGTCACGCAAACGTCGAGGGTTGGCCTCGCTTACCTTGTCTTCTTCAGCCTCCCACTTGCAAAGCAGGTGATAGAGGTGAAGATGCTCAGGGCAATAGGTACCTCGCATCTTGCGACCGCTTGTCACTTTGTCCTTGGCGACAAAGGCTTCAGCCTGTCCGGTAACGGGGTTTTTCCAATAGTACTCCCACAGGCTTACTCCGGTTTCATCATCCATGATTTTGTTGTACAAATTGTCAACTTGAATAAGAGCGGCACAATCGCAGCCGTCAATAACACAGACGTGGGCTTGCTTGTCGTAGCGGTACTTACGACCCAAAAGGGTACGCACAGGGTTGAGCAGGTGTCGCTTGGTAGGTGTTAGCAAACGGTACGCTTGTCGAATGTCCTTTCTGCGAGCCTTTAGGGGGTCAGGATGGCGGCTTGGATAGAAGTTGACTTTGGGGACTTGCAAATTGGCTCCGGCAGCAACTTCCTGCATAGCCGCTTGAGCCGTAGCCTGTGCCATCAACGCTTCGTGGGTTAGCATAGAGTTGCCCTGTTGCGAAAGTGCGTACACGCTCGCCACGTTGAGGTCACCAAGGTTTTGCTGCGGTGCTTGACCACGAAACGGAATCATTCTTCTTCCACCACCCGCATGTGTGCCGAATACGTGTTTTCCTCACGAATGACGTTCCATTCAACGATGCTGCCCTTCTTCAATCGCATCAACTTAGCAATCCACAACGGAATTACAGTCCGAAGGGACTGACTTGCCGAGCCGACTGACGCTACTTTTGTTTTATCCATGTTTCTCACACCGTCAACAGGTTGACCATTGTTGGTTCCACGTTCCATCCAATTCGGGTCGCCATAAACGACCTGCGGGTTGGAATACCCGCTTTTTGCAAGCGAATAAGGTCATCTCGGAAGGGGTCGAAGATAGGATGCTCTCCAATTCGCCCTTCAGCGTACAATTTGGCCGCAGTATCGTCAAAATACCGGTCAGCCTTGTTTGCAACAAGCATAATCAGACTTGGAGCGTATGATTTACCGTTCCATCGGCTTTTGAGTGTCCGATATCGGTAATTTCGACCCGTAATTGCGTCAACAAGGAAGCGAAAGCCTGCAATTTGCTGAATGGCATCGTTTCCGCCCTTAATTGCTCGGTCATCAAACAAATAGACGACTGCACGGACTTGCCGGGACACCATATCGTCAATCCACAGGTTCCAAAACCGTTCTTGACCACCAACGTCGGCAGAAAACACAACACGCTTCTCGCCTTCCCAACTTACACGCTTGCGAGAAGGTTTTGGCAGCAGGTAACGCCCGAGAATCTTGACATGTTCGGTCCGTTCCTCTTCAGGAATCTCTTCCATTTCCCCCGGAGTGGTCATGTAGCGGTCAAGGGTGGTTTTGCCGGTCAGTCCTGCACCGTAAATGCCGACTTTGCGCGGCCTCCACGAATTGTACAGGCTCTTGCCCCACACCATTGCACCGACCAATGCGGTTCCCGCAGGCTCAACCATTGACCCACCCCGTTAGCCAAGAAGCCAAATCGCCCATCTTGAGCCAAAACCACTTTACGGTGCTTTCCCATACGCTGCGGTCAGTTCTTAATTCGTACAGGCTTGTCATTAAGACGGCTATGCCGCTGAACACAAGTGTACGAATCCAACCAAGTCCTTTTTCGTAGTACGTGTCAAGGGTGTTTTGTGTATGCATTGCCCTCAAGGTGGCTTCCGTGGAATCATCCACGGGCGTCTTAAAGATTCGACCCATGTTCACTCGTCGTTTCTATACCGCTTGTCAGGCGTGCCGTCTTTTTTCAACGGCACTTCTTCCTTGACGCCAAGATTGACAGGTTGATTGACTTCAGCAGTATGCTTGGGTGCGCCTGTCATTTGTGCCATGTCGTACTGACTCACCAACGACGGTGCGCCTCCTTGGACACCCCAACTTGGAGGCATCTGACCGGGGTTGGCTTCCATCCACCGCAGTTCACGCTCAAGTTGGGCTTCCTGCATCCGCAGTTCCATCTCAGCGCGTCGGTTGTCGAAGGTGTTCTGCATGTTGCGGAAACGGTACTGCCGCTCTCGCTCCATGTTGGTTGCCGCAACACGTTCCTGCATGTTCTGCTCAAAGAACATCTTGAACACGTAGTAGGCAACGCCCTGCACAAAGAATGCGGCCATGGCGTAGGTGAAACCGTTCACCCACGCATCATCGTTGTTCAGCCACATGCCTGCATCAAACAGGCCAATGGCAAGTCCGACAAGGGCTGACTGCGAGATAATCAGACCCATCAGACGAATCTCGGCTTCGTTGGACTGAGGCATAGAGGACATGCTGCTCAGGCTTGGTCACAAGAGTGGTCATCTTAAGGCTTGTGTCCACTACCTCACTTTTCTCATTCACTACTTCACCAAAATGACAATTCCGGGTTTCTCACTTTTTCAGTAGTCTTACTCTCTATATTATTAGAGAGAGTAGTACCTATGGAATAGTGAGTATTCCAAACATGTCAAAATCGTGACTAAGTGAATGACAAAAGTGACAAAAGTGACTACTCCACTTTGTCAATCTGCCTCAACGTACCACGATTCTTGAAATGACGGGCACGGTTGTCGTGTTCACTTTCGAGGGTCAGTTTGTTACCTTGAGTGTGGCTCACGTCCATGTGGTCGTGGCTTCCCATAATTCCACGGCGACGACGCTCACGGTTGAGTTCTTCACGGTACTTGACGCGCTCAGGAGAAGATTCGTACTGTTTGTCGTATTCCAACTTGTGCCGCATGGCTTCGGGACTTACACGCTCTTTGAGCAACCGCATAGCGATGTCCATTGGTTCGCCTGTTTGAACTTCTTGTGGTGTATAATATACAGAATAAATAGTAGGGTTTTCTTCCGTACCCCATTTACCTCTATGAATAGGGGTCGCTCCCTGCCTTTTATCAAAGTCATCCCACACCTCTTGGTGCAATTGTTCGGCTGAGCAATTAGGATTTATTGATAGATTGCACATATCAGTAAATCCTTCAAAATGAACAGTATGGTCACCTAATCTTTCAACACCTGTATCATCCGGTGTTAATTGATTAAGAAATGCCTCAACATGTTGTAGTGGGTTATCATCTTTAAGCAGACGGAAGGCCAAGTCCATTGGACTTGCACTCATCTGAATGTCACCATACTGCGGTTGCGACATGTCAAAGCCCTGTCCAACTTGCTTTGCAGCCATGGCAGGATGCATGCCGCCCTGCACAAGTTGCGTAAATTGGTCGTAGTGCATAGGGTGAACGTCGTACATGTTTGCCGTGTTGAGTTCAAACTGCTCTCGCGCAGGAGCGGTGGGGTCACGCGCGTACTGCAAAATCTGCTGAAGTTCGTCCTGTGGTGGGGGACGAGGTTCTTGATATGACATGTTGGTACCGCTTACTCCGGTTTTTCGCCTTAAATTGAGCAACAATTCTTCCAATTCGTCACTTTTAGGTTGGCTTTCAGTCCTTGTAGGCCCTCCAATCAAAACAGGTAAAGCATCAGCAGCAATTTTTTTCTGTGCATAAGTACTCAAATGGTCCAAAGGAGTACGATAACCGAAGTTTTCATACGGATTTTTCAAACTACTAAAGGTGGTACCTACACTACTGTCATAGAGTTCGGCTTTTTCCGGCTCAACATACCTTGACAAAAAATTGGACATTGCTTGCCTCATTGCATCACGGTATTGTTTTGCATTTGCTTCTTGCAATTCTTTTTCCTTTGCTTCTATGTCCAAAGTGTAATCTGCGTTTTGCAAAGCATCAAGCGTAGCACGCCAATTTTTCATCGCTTTAGACTGTTCACGAAGTGCTTGCTGCGATGGAAGCATCCTTTCAGTTTCCGGCGTGGTCACCAAAGGCTCAAACTTGGATGACAAATCTTGGACTGAAACATCTTTCTGATTTATGCGGTCTCTAAACACTCCATTAGTTGCTTGCGCCGATAAGTCGTTTTGTGCGTAAATAGCCTGAAGGAGAGCCTTTAGGCGGGCAACGTGTTCGTCAGATGATAGGGGCATCTGTGCCGCATCAGCAAGTTTCTCGCTAAATGAAGGCATATCAATACGTCCTAAGTTTCTTGTACGCAGCAAGCGCAGATTCTATCATTTCAGGAGACAATTTATCCAAACCTTGTGGGAACGAGCCATGCCTCATGATACCAAGTGGTGTGTTACTGTATATTGCTTTTGATGCCAACTGACCCGGAATGAACTCTATATTCGATGTAATCTCTTTAACCGATTTATCGTCTGCCTGACGCCTCATAGCATCAATCAACTCAAGTTTTTCTTCGGTCGTCATCTCACGACCTCCGGGTTGAAGGGGAAAACCTTCCTTGTCGTACGCTCCTTCAAGTGCAGGATGAATGGCGGACATTGGAAATTGCGAAGCGTATTCTCGCCATGCTGCTTGTTGTGGACTGACTATTGTTTTGTAAGGATTATCCCTTCTATCAAGCGGATTCAATCTTCGTAGCCTCTCTTCAATTGCTGTTGGCTGCATTCGTTCATATGTCATCCAATCCGTATCTTCAGACTTAATTCTCCAATTTGTTGCATTAGGCGTATCGCTTTTCCATGAACCACTTGCACGTAAAGGCGTCAAACGACTGTTATCAATGGGTGTCATCGCTACGTATTCGGCGGACTCACCCCCCTTGAATCGTGGCCGTTCTTGTACCAAATCTCCGGGGTAAAACCCAAGGCCGCGAACGCCAAACAGATTTTCTTTCTTTTCAGAAAGAACCTCATTCATTTCTTTTACATTGGGTGGAACAAGAAACTGCATGGGCATGCCTTCTTCTGTCTTATATCTGTAAGGTAAAGGGTTGCTCACGTTTTCCTCATAAGAACCAACGTAACTTCGTCCACTCATAGGGATGAGTTGACCACCGGGAGTGGTCATGACACGCGATGCAATGTCTCCTGTGAAGCGGTATGCGTTGATGGGTGGGATTGAGCCGGGAATTACCGTGTTGGTCTGCGGGTCAAGCCACCGCTCGGTGGTCAAACCCGGAATCAGTTGCGGTAGTTTCATCTGCGTGGTAAAACGCACGTTGGGCGGGCTTTCCCTACCGGCTTCCCAAAGCATACTGTTTGGGTCAAAATCAGCCTGAGCATTCGCTTCGCCTATGTTGAGAATATCTCTCACGGTATTACCGTAAGTGTAGCCAAAATCCGGACGGCGGGTAAAATCATCAGGGTCAATTGAGTCTTCATACACCGTTTCCATGGTCGGAAACTCAAGCGATTCAGTAGGAACGTGAATGGGACCTAAGTACTCACCCCTGTACCTGTTGCGCGGATTTTCAGGAAAACCAAAGTCGCCGGTAAGGGTCGTTTGCCGCTTCAGCAAACGCCATGCCGACTCCATTGGGTCCAACACTTCACCTCAGCATTTTGAGCATGCGCCATGCAAGGTCCATTGGATGCCCGGTTTGCACGGTACCGTTCATCTCGTCCCAAACACGTTGTTCGTACTGACGCTGAAGGACTGAAGGATGGGTCTGAGGGTTTGCAATCTGCTTGTTTTCCAAGAAAACTTCACCGGTATCGGGGCACGAAATGGTGTGCATCTGCCCCAAGTAGTCGTGACCGGGCACAAGGGGTTGCGATTCAATGGTCAAGTCGCTTGGTCGAGGCTGACCTTGCAGGCTACGCATAGTACGCTGCTTGTCGGCTTCTTCTTGCGCAAGTCGCTTCGCATTGTTAGCCACTTTTGTTTCATAGGCACGCCTGCCTGCGTCCGAGCGCACCTGTGCAGCCTCTTGAGCAAGCCGCTGCCGCTGCATCTCAATGGCCTCACCCATACCGCGCTGCTCTTCGTTGGTCAACACGGTTGGACTGTTAACCTTGGTTGTGGCAATGTTTTGCTTGACTTGCTGTTCGGTTTGCCACTCTTCGTCGGTTTGCTCTTTTTCACGGAAGTTCTTCTTGCTACTTGAGGGAGCCATCATTTCAAACTCGCGCTCGTAATCCTTTTTGGCCTGTACGGGCTTCTTGATGGTTGAAGCAATGGGCTTGACTATTCTTTGCTGCTCGAACCGCTTCTCCTTGGCCTTCTGTTGATTGTGCCGTTTGGCTTTTAACATCAACAAAAAATCCCATGCAAGGTCCATTGGCTCGCCGGTCTGAATCTCAGCACCCTGCTTGGCCTGTTCAGCGGCCTGTTGCGCTTCGGCTACCTGTTGGTCCTTGCGCTTTTCACCGCCCATCATTGCACCAAGGCCTGATGTTGCCGCACCAATCGCGGCTTGACCCTGTGGGCTTGCAGCAGCAGTAGCCGCTTTACCGGCAGCAGCGGCAATCGGTGCAGCAACCGCAGGCAAAGGCATACTTGTCGCAGAAGGTCATAGGTTTTCAACAATGCGTAGTGCAGACTTCCGGCTGAGGGTTCCGCAATCCGTACGCCAATTCGCTTGCTGAGCGCAGTAATCCAGTATCTATGCCGGTTTTGAAACCCCATGCGTGCAAATGATTCACAAGCGTTTCAGTTGACAAATTGGCTCCGCTGCCTTTAGCAAACGGGCAACCGCCGAGTCCGCCGATGCTGCTATCGAACTCAGTCACACCTTCAAGCAACGCTTTGCGCACCAACATGAGCGCACGCTCTTCCTTGTCACGGTGGTGCAGGTGCAGCGCGACGTTCAATCCCTCATCGCGGGCCATTTCCACCATCCACGGCAATTCGTGCGGCGCAGCCGCGCCCACGGTGTCAGCAAAAACCACGGTGTTACCAAACATTTTGGCGTCACGTAAGCATGAGCGCATGGTGTTCTCGCTGACAAGCCCGCTATCAGGGCTACCAAACGCCATCGAGAGGTACACGCGCACGTTTTCCTTGGGTACATCTTGCATAAACGTGCGGTACCGTAGCACAATTTCATCCCGCGTAGCACGCATGTTGTTGAGGTTGAACGTCTCGCACGGCGAAAATACCACATTGATTTTTTCCACGCCGCAGGCTTTGGCTCGCTGCATGCCGTGTGCATTCATGACCAACGCCGAGCCACGACCGCTGAACACTTCTTCGCCGTTTGCCATCTGCGGCAGCAGTTTTGGATTCGGAAAACTAACCTCTTCGATGTTGTCGAATCCGGCCACGTACAGGCGGTGAATCAATTCGCGCCGCTGCTCCACCGGCACCACGTGCGGCAGGGCTTGAAGTCCGTCTCTTGGGCCAACTTCGTACACCGTCACACGCATGACGACAGGAGTGTCGGTGCGGATTTAACACCGCCGGTCAGTTACCCCATAAGCGTTGCAAATACGCAATACGGTCATCACCGTCGGGGATTTTGATTTGCCCATCGTTTGAAAATATGGTTTGTCGGTAATCGGGGTTAGTCTCAGGTTCCTGAAGAAGAGTATTTTTGGGAATAGATTCAACTTGATTTGTTGACTGTTCTTGTTGTATTGGCAACGCAATACGATGCGGGCCGCGTAAATCGCCCCATTTCAGTTCGGTACGATTAGGCATGTACGTTACTACATCAGACGGTAGCAACTCTTCCCTATCCGGTTTTTGCACAGTAACATCGCGTATGTTTTGACTCAAGTTTTGATGGAAAGGATTGGAGTTTTGGTTTCGCGCATCGCTTCTTATTCCATATCCATGATGAATCAGATTTTCAAGCAAGGCTCGGTAGTGTCCTTGTCTGCGTTGGCGAAGCGGAGTTCCCGCTTCACCAATTTGGTTGAGTTCATCACGTCTCAGTCTTTCAGGAAATGTGACGCTTGATAGGTGTTGTCCATCTTGACCAATCAATCTTGCTATGGTTTTTTGGTCATTCAATTCAATGTGTGAAGGAATAATTCGCTTTCTATGGAAGGAGTAAGGTAAAGGTGCATCCATAAAGTCCGACAATTTTTTTTGCCTTTTCAGCAAGAGCCAAGACTGCTCAAAAGGACTCATACAAACATCACCGGTTAGCCAAATAGTTAGCAAGTTCGTCAAAATATAGTTTGGCCTTCTCTTCGGATAGTTTAGGAAGTTTGTAGGTACCATCCAAAAGGCTACCCATAGCCCCGATTTCTTCTTCAAGTAAATCGGTAGGCGTCCTAAACTCCGCCAAGTCTTGCGCTTGCACAGGCTGAGCCGGTTGTGATTGGTACAGGTCAAGCCGCTCCCTACCCGCTTGGTCTTCCATCATTTCTTCCATCGTGTTGTACCGCCCTGCCATGGCTGCTTGACCCATTAGGTCTTGGTTTTGGGTGGTGGTTGGCCCCGTGGTCGGAACAGCAGCGCGGTACGTGTCGGATGGACGCGGGAAGAACTCTTGACCGGGATAATTTCGCACCGAGTATTGCTGACCGCCGATTCGCGGCCTGCCATCAAGTCGGAAAATGGTGCGGTCGGTCAGTTGACTCTTGAGCAAGGACCATGCCTGCTCAAACGGCGTCAAAATCCTTGCCTCCGGGCCATTTCACGGTATGCTTGAATCATTGGCTGCGACATGCCGCGACGTGTTGACAGGTCTTGGTCACGAATATCGCGGAGTTTAGCATCAGACGTGTCCATGGTTTGTGTACCAAACATGTCAGCAAGGATTTGCGCACGCATTTGCTTGGCGTCAAGTGGTGGAGTGGGCATACTAAACTCATTGCCATCTTCTTCCATTGGGTCATCCATTTCAGCCATCGGGCCGGAAGGTTCGTCCGGGTATTCAGGCACAAGACCGTACATTGGGTGTTCCTCAGCGGGATATTGGTTGTTCATGTGGTCGGCACCGCTACTTCGTTGCCGCTCGCCTGAGCCAATGTGTCGAATGTTTCCAATTGCCTTGGCGCGAGCCTTGTGCTTTTCGCCCAACTCTTGCAACTGCTGCGTAAGCGAGTGGTGCGCACCTACTTCTCCTTGCAATTGTCTGAGTGCGTCTTGGACCGTTTCTTCGTAAAAGGCGTCTTGACGGCTCATTTCGGGGTTAAAGAAACCGGATGCAGCAATAGCATCTGCCACATTGTCGTCAACGATTTCAATATCTTGGTCGTGATAAGGGACAAGTTGAGACAATTGGCCTATTTGTCGAATACGCCGCATATGCTCAGCATGACGATTGTTGTCTCGATTCATCACACGGTCTGCTTCTTTCAAGGATTTTAGCAAAGACCAAGCGTCAGCGAATGGGAGAGAGTCAAACGATGCGGTCTTCATGGTGTTTTTCGGGAATGGGTTCTCGGGCTTGCTGAAATCAAGTTGGCGGGGAGGGGAGGGCCTGTTGCCGCCACCCTGAGCAGTTGACATTAGGTTGCCGTGCATAACGGCCCCGTCGAGGGCGAAGTCGCCCATTTCATCTTTTTGATGTTGCATTGCTTCATCGGGTTCGTCCGGCATACCCTGCGTAAGAATCGGAGACAGATTCCGCTCAAGTAGTTCAAGTAGTTCGTAATCAGGCTCGTTATCCCATATGGCGCGTTGATGCTGACGCCGCAATTTTCCAATTTCAGACTGCAAGTTCTTACGTACAAGTGCATAAGCCTGCTGAAACGGTGTCATTGATTCTCGCAGGCGGGCGGTGGTTATGAAATCAGCGGCGGTAGTTGTACGGCCACCTGCGGGATTTTTTTTTCTTGGATTTATTTTTTTTTTGCCCTGTCAATTTTTTTTGGGAACCCTGCGCGTGACTAAAAGAAGCGTTATGGGGGTGCGTTATGCTATGCCTCCTTCTAAGGGGGGCGCGTTATGGGGGGCGTTATGGGGTACTGCGGCGGTGTGCAATCTGCACCAAGGGCGGCGTTATGCCCCACGTTATACCACACTCATGTGCGCGTAACGTATGCATGCGCTACGCGCGTGCGCGACCGCATAACGCATACACACATGCACACCCCACACACCCACCTGAAAAACGCAAGCCCCCACGAGTGCGCCCTTGACCCCAACCCATATGGGTGCGATAGCACGATTCTTCTTGCGCGTTACACGTTATGCCTACGCGCGTTAAGGCCCACCGTCCCTCGCGCCTGTACACACATACCCGCGCGTGAAGGAGGCTGACTGAGCCTCGAAGTATATAACCAACGGAGGGATTCAAGGCCGATGACAACGAAAAGCATCATCAGCACGTACCAACAGCCAACTGCCACCCTCCCCTCCGGTGTGTACGCCCCCTCGGCGGCGTATGAAATGAGGGAGGTCTTCTCGGACCTTGCCCGCGTCATGGATGGGGCTCCCTCCATCACCATGTACGTCACGCTTGAGGGCGACAAGCCCGCGTGGTCGGAGCAACCCGTCAAGTACACGCGCAAGGAGGTTCTCGACCGCCTCGCTTACATGGCAGCGGGGGTCGCCTCCGCCCGTGGACGCACGGACCTGCAACTCACCCGCGCCGCCTTCGATGCCGCCGATGCCGCCATCCCCACGGGCAGCACCGATTATGCGCTCATGGCCGCGCTCCTGCGCAGCACGTACGAGTGCAAGGCTTGGACCGACCCCAACACGGGCAAGGTGCGTGCGGCTGAAACCCGCCCTGCCTTCGGCCACTTGCTCCTGACCGTCCCCAAGGCCATCCGCGATGCGGCCAAGCGTGCCACCCGTGCGGCTGACATGGACGACGCCCTCGCCGTGGGCGAGGCGTGGTACTGTGCGGGCATGACGGACAAGGATGGCATTCTCATCGCCTACCTGAGCGAGAACGACGCTCGGATTGCGTGGGCGCGTAAGAACATCGGCAAGGATTGGCATGCTTCCCTGCCTTCGGGCAAGGGCAGCGGTCGTGCTGCGCTCAAGCGCGAGTTGCTCGCCCCCGCACCCGTGTACAAGGGCAGCGAGGCCATCCCCGTCCCCACGGTCGTGAGCGAGTACGGCGACATTGACTCCATGCACCCGTCCAAGGTGCGCAGCCTCGCCCGTGAAGCGGGTGCTTCAGATGAGGTCGTCATGGGCGCGGGTGCAACCGAGCGATGCCGTGTCTTCCTGAAGGGCAATGCTCAGGAGCGAGCGCAAGCGGTTGCGGCCAAGGCCAAGACCCTTGCACCCCGCGCCTCGGCTGCGCCCGCAGACGTGACCATCCCTGCCGCCCCACCCGTGACCGTTGACCCTGCCGTGGTCGCTGCCCTCGTCGCAGGCATGGCCGGTCAGCCGCCCGCCGCCCTCGCAGCGGCGCTCGCTGCGCTCTTGGGGGCGAGCGAGTGAAGTTGACGGAAGAAGAAGCGGAGTTGCTTGCGAGCATCCGTGCGTACCCAAAGAAGGAGGTTTGAATCACATGAAGAGTGTTGCACAGGGGAGAGGGTAGCCCGTGCGGGAGTGAGTCCCGCAGGGTAGTTGTGTGCCGAAAGGCGCACCGCGAGTGTACGCGAAAACATACACCAGCGTTTTCCGAGGATGCGCAACCGTCCGTTGGGGGCGGGGAGGCCGAGCCGCCTTCCCGCCCCCTTTTTTTTGCGTCGGCAAAGCCATAACGCGATGCGGTCGGGGTGCTGATGCGCCGCTGCGCCCGCGAAACGCGATGGCTTGCGGCTGATTGCATCGCACCCATATGGGTTGGCCCCGCTACGCGGGAGGAAGACCTCTCCCATTCGCGTACGCGGCCTACGTGTAGCCGTGAAGATTTGCTGATGGGGGAGAGGCGCGGCTTCGCAGTAGCCCGCTTTATCATCTCGCCCCTTGGTCAACAGGGGCGCAGCACTTCACCCACAGTAATCGCCTCTCAGAAAGCCTATCCTGTATGTGACTACTGAGTAGTGGTTATCGCTAACGCCTACCGAGAGGCAACAATCACAACACACCAACGGAAACCGTGGTACTGCGTGACCTTGCCTCACTATTCTCACCACTTGCTTCACTCAAATGAGTAATCCTGCGACGAGAAGACTACTCATTTTCTTAGGTGTTACACTCTCTCTTGATTATGAGAGTAATACCTATGGTATAGTGAGTATAGTCCGAGCATTATTCAAACAGGTGAAGTAAGTAATGAGAATAGTGACTACACATTGTCGCAGTACAACGGTTTTGATAGGGCAGAACGTGAGAAACCAATTGGAAGTATTTAACCAACCAAAGGAATCAGGGTTGATGTTGAACGATAGTACCCCACCACAGGATGAGCATGAACAGATGGATGATGATGATGCATGGGAGGGAGAGGAATGATTCTCTTTCACGATGGCATACAGCACGGACTGTTTTACTACGAGGGCGAGTACTACCTTGTTGCTCTTCCCACCGTGGCGGAGGTGATTGAATGAGCAAGCGGTCATACAATACGTACCCACCCCTCTCAGACTTGCATGCCTTCAGGGAATACTTCGGCATCCACACAGGCGCACCTTGGGCCTTCGATGAAGAAGGTCGCGTGTTGAAGTTGCGTGGCTTCCCCGAACAGGCAGAACTCATCGCTATTCCGGTGCTACCAAGTGAACTCGATGAGTGGTTGGATGGACAACCATCCGAGGTCATCGAAGAGTGGCGTCAAGGTAGGATGATGGACAACGCACGACTGATTGCCGCCGCGCCTCAACTTCTCAATCAACTCATCGTGGCTCTTGAGAAGGAACAGGAATTGGTTGCAGAAATCGAGCGGCTGCGCACCATCGTGGACTCCATTCCTGATGACGTGTGGGAAGAAATGCGTACATGGGAAGCAATGGAAGGGGTGATTGAATGAGGCAATACTTGATTGACAGACTGAAGACGGCACGATGCAAACAGGACGGCAAGCCTACGGGTGAGCGTAGCACTCGCATTCATGGTTACAACATGCACTATGACGAGAGCCAATGGGACGTGGCCGTGCGCTATCATAAGACCAACGTGGTCGTGTACCACGCCAACGGAAGCCTCACCCTCAACTCAGGTAAGTGGTACACCCTTACAACCGCTGCTCGCATGAACAGGTACTTGCCTTACCCCATGTTCGTCCGGCGAAAGAATGGTGAGTTCCACCTGTACAATTCCAATAGCGGAAAGGTGTATTCCTTCTTCGACTACACCACCATTCCTGCACATGAGGTGGTCGCATGATGCAAGTTACCTGCAAGAACTGTAGCCGCATCCACGAACCGGTCAGCAAGGTGATTGAAGGGGGACGGGACTCGGTGTACGTTGGGTGGTGGCTTCAACCCACCGGCCCCACCTTCCGATTCATCACCGCTTGCGAATGTGATGAAGGTCTGTGGTCGTCCAACGGAGTGCGCCGAGTCATCCCAAGCCCACACTTCTATGCAGATGTTGCATTCGATTTCACTTCGGAGGTGTTCGCATGACCCCGACCCTACTCATCACCGCATGGCTCACCGGCATCTTCGCTACCGCATTCGTGTACGGCCTTGCGGAATCGTACCTGCTCGCAAAGAACATCGAAGTATATAACCAACCAAAGGAGGAATGATTGATGCAACTGAATGTCAACAACATGCACAGTATTGTCAAGGCTTTCGTCAACCTTGGTGCGCCTGTGTCGTACGACGACCAAGGCCCGAACAAGTTCGATTGGAACTTCTTTTACGCACACGCTACGCGCAGCCACCTTGAACACCACCACCTGCCGACCATCGCTGCTCGCCTGTGGAAGTACAAGGGTACGCAGATGCCGAGCATCTTCGCGCAGGTTGGTCTGCCTTCTTCTCAGGTTGAAGAAATGCTGCAAGCCACCAAGGACATGAAGGTGGAGCAACCCAAACCAACGGTTCGCTTTGAGCGCATCACCGATGTGTCCACGGACAGGTGGGGTAAGGTGTACAAGCAGGAGCGTACTGCTATCCACTATGCTTTCAATAACGATATCAAGAACGCTCTCAAGAATGCGCTTGCTTTCCCTGCCCTCAAGTGGAACGGCGACACAAAGACGTGGAGCATAGACAACACCAAGGAAACCTACGACGCAGCCGTGGCTGCACTCACTCCATTGGACGTGGACATTGTGCATCTTGAAGACGCTGACTTCGCACGTGCGAAGCCCAAGGTCGAAGCACCTACCGAAGCAACGGCGACACTCAAGGGTGCATCCCTGCATCTCGCATGGCCGTGGATTGAGAACTCGATGGCTCGCTACGCCGTGATGAATGAAGTCAAGAGTACGCAGGGTCGTAAGTGGAACGCTGACCTCAAGACGTGGAGTGTGTCGCTCGCTGAAGCAGGCCCGCTCGTTGACCGCCTCCGCTATCTTGCGGAGCGTGAGTATCTGACCGACGATGCTGAAGGAGTGGCACTCATCCGTACGTGGGCTACGGCAATCGCTGATGCTATCTCGTCTGTGCCTGAAGTAGCGTCGGTGATGAAGGACCGCGCCGCTCGCATTGCTATCTCTTCCGCCGTCGCAATTGATGAGGCTGAATCAAAAGACATGGCCGAAGCACTTGCTGAAGTCTTCCCCGAAGGACGTGAGTTGTACCCCTTCCAATACGTCGGTGTGCAATTCGCGCAAATGGCGGGTGGCCGTTGCCTTATCGGTGACGACATGGGTGTGGGCAAGACCATCCAAGCCATCGCTCACATTGCACTCAATGAATCGCTGCTCCCTGCTATCGTGGTCTGCCCTGCATCGGTCAAGTACAATTGGGAGAAGGAAGTCAAGTCGTGGCTCCCCTTCCATCAGGTCCATGTGGTCGAGGGTCGCACGGGTGAACTGCCTGATGCCAACGTGTACGTGTGCAACTATGACCTTGTGACCTACCGTGAGAATCAACTGCTTGACCTTGGCGCAAACATCGTTGTCCTTGACGAGTCACATTACATCAAGAACAACAAGGCCAAGCGCACGGAGTCAACCGTTGAAGTAGCCAAGCATTCACAGTCAGTCATCTGTCTATCAGGTACGGCCATCACCAACAGGCCCAACGAGTTCTTCACCACACTCAACCTACTGCGACCCGAAGACTTCCCATCCTTCTTCAACTACGGAAAGCGATACTGCAACGGACACCAAACCCGATTCGGTTGGGACTTCACAGGCTCGTCCAACTCAGACGAGTTGCATGCACGTACCCGTGACTTCACCATCCGTCGCCTCAAGACTGAAGTGCTGACCGAGTTGCCCGACAAGGTGCGTACCCTGTACGATGTGGACATTGGCAAGAAGGGTGTTGCTCAATACGAGTCGCTGCTCCGCAGGTGGGAAGAAGAGTACGCTGCGTACGCAGCAAGTGGACGACCACTTCCCGCAGGCTTCGCCCTCAACATGCTCACCGACCTGCGCCACGAAGTCGGTCGCCTGAAGGTGGAGTCTGCCGTTGAATACCTGCGAGAGTACCGTGAGCAAACGGGTAAGCCGCTCGTTGTCTTCGCTCACCACAAGGACGTACTTGGTGGTATCAAGGAAGCATTGCAGCAAGACAAGGACATGGCGTGGCGCATCGGTGCTATCGTCGGTGAAATGCCCGCACATGCACGGCAGCAAACCGTTGAGTCCTTCCAAGCGGGCAACCTTGATGTTGTGCTGTGTTCCACCGTCGCAGCCAAGGAAGGCATCACCCTCACCGCCGCAGACACCACCGTGTTTGTTGAGCGTGAGTGGGTTCCCGGATGGGAAGAGCAAGCCGAGGACCGAGTGAACCGGATTGGTCAGGAGTCACAGTCCGTGTCTGCCGTGTACCTCACGGCACGTGACACGATTGATGAGATGTTCAACACCGTGGTCGAAGCCAAGCGAGCAATCGTCAAGGCCGTGCTTGACGGTGGTGACGAAGAAGACAGGTCAACCATCATCGCAGACTTGCTCAAGGAGATGGCTGCGAAGGGACAGATTCCTTCGGGCATGGCTGACGCCCTGCTTGGAAAGAAGGAGAAGAAGGTGAAGGCATGAACGTGAAAGAACTGATTGAACAACTGCAAGACTATGACGAGGACTTGGAAATCGTATTGCTCACAAAGCCGTGGCGTGGCTTGGGTTCAACCCACGACCTTGATGATATCAGCATGGAAGTGGGCATCAGCACAGGTCGAGGACAGATGAAGGACAAGGGTGATGCTTGCTGCGATTATCAGGAGTGGGTGTGTCCCTGCGGCAACGAGTCGTGGGTTGAGGCAGACGAAGGAGAAGTGTGCGAAGAGTGCGGCACACACATTGACGACTACATTCCAAAGGAAGGTTCGTGCAAGATACCAAGTCACAACACCAAGGTACTCGCACTCATTTTGGAGGTGTGAACATGGGAACATCAAGTGGATATGTGACTGATTGCATAAACTGCGGCAAGCCGTTTATGAAGCGAAGTACGAAGGCGAAAGCCTTGTGCGTCGAGTGTGTTAACCCAAGGGGTCGCACCAACGCCTACGGTACAACCGCTTTCAGGGAGCAAGGCTACAAGAGTGACTCAATCGCAGGTAGTGTAACACAACGTAGTCCTGTTGAGAACAGACTCATCGCTCTTGAAGACCGCATGGGTAATGTCGAACAACAACTGTTGAGCATCACACACGTCATTGATGCTGCCGTTGCAGCAGCCATGCTGAACATCGAAGAGGAAGCCAAGCGCATCAGCGAGCGGGTTATTGCTGCATCAGAACGTGAAGTCGTGTCGCTCATGAAAGAGCGGGTGGACAAGCATGTGCTTGCGCTTCGCACTCACCTGAACCAACGCATCGCTGCGCTTGAAGAGTACGTAGGATTTGAGAATTGAATTGGAAGTATATAACCAACCAAAGGGGATGAAACCATGATGAAAGTTACACCAAGAATGAAGCCCACGGACATGTGGCATGAAGAGGATGATTCATACGTCAAGATTGAATGCACTCACCCCGCATGTGAGCGGAGTGAAGTTCTCATCAACAGCAAGGCGAGTACATTCATTCGCACCTACATGGACACAGGCCGATGGCCTGCATGTACGGTGTGCAAGCAGGAGGGACGAGCATGATTGACCGAGAGTTGATTGACGAGTACATAGATACGTGGAACGACCACAGGCTCAGGGAGTTCACGGAAGCAGTTCTCAATGAATGCGGGGAGATGCGTCAGCACATAACCTACGCTGCTTCACTCATTCAATGCCGCATTGAAGGGGACGACATTCCGATTTCAGACATTCGGGACTACCTGCTTCATGCCGTAGGCATGACGATTCAGGAAGCGATGATTGCTTCAGGCTTTTGGGAGGATGAGGAAGAATGAACACCGAACAACACGACAGAAGGCGAGCGAAAGTAGGACTGTGCAGGGGCCGACACTCCATGCCCGGTATCGAACTGTACGTCTATCCGCAGGTGGTGGAGAACCCGCTTGACTTTGATGACCTTGAACATGAGGCTTACCTTTTCCTCATGGAAGTCATTGCCCGTGGTTACACCCATGTCGAACTGTACGTCACGGGTCTAACCATGTGCCTCACTTCCTTCCTGAAGATGGCGGCAGGCAACATGCAAGTCACGCTCATGCATTGGGACAGGGACACGGAAACGTACGTGCCGCAGGAGTGGAACTGAGGATTTCAATTGGAAGTATATAACCAACCAAAGGAAAAGGAAGTGAACGAAGATGACTGAACAAGAAGGTGAATACATGAACGCAGATGAACAAACGAAACCCGCAGGCTCGCAGAAGGCCGATGCTTTGGAGAAGTACAGTAAAGCGTTGGATTTGGGTTTGGTGCATGACAATTGGCGTACACTCAAGGTGCATCGCTTCGACCTCATCCCTCCGGGTGAGCCTGTCACGGCGGAAGCGATTTACGATGTGTTGGAGCGAGCGCGTGAGTTCTCTCCAATGGAAGCGCGAGAGGACCGGCCCTTGTTCATCCGTGCCTGCCCACTCAACCCACGCCCCGGTGTGCTTGAGTCATCAGCAGCATACGATGACGATAAGCGTGATGAAATCTTCATGCGTATTGTCAACACGATGCTCTCCAAGGAAAACTCGGCCACACCCATGTACGACCACGGCTACGTGGACCCGCACGGTAGCATCATCGTGCAGCGGTACGTTGAGGCTAATGCATCTTGCGTTGCAGCCCCCGGCTCGTACATCATCATGGGACCGGACAATGATGGGGTCACGGCAGGCAAGGCCGGACTCAAGATTGCTATTCCACACACCCTTAGCGACACTCGCACCACCGCCAACCTACATGCGGTGGGCATCAAACCTGAGAACATTGAGTTGGAGTTTGTTTCTATGCTCAATCTTCCTAACACCGATAGCCTTGATGAAGCCGTACACTCATCGCATTCGATTTCCCACAGACACTACCTTGTGCAGTTGCGGGGTTCTTCAGGCCATGCTGCACTCACACCCCCACCTTCGGGCGTGACAATCAATGGCATTATCCCCTCCGGTACAATCGAAGTCAAGCACGTTCATTACGTACACAACGAGGGTGACGACGAACTCTCTCGCATGGAAGCAGCACTTCACGCAGGCTTGCCTGATGGAGCGGTGGTCGTACACCCCACGGGTACTCACCTTTCGCACCACGCAGGACAATGCCGAAAGTACGGTGTGCCGTACATCGTGTCTGACACCGTACAGGTTGGTAGCACGTGGGTTGAAGTCGCCCCCGGATGGGTGATTGATGACCCCTCGTTTGAACCACAACCATACAACCCGTACGAGTACCTTGACTCATTCGCCGCCGGTCTTTCAACCGGCATCTTCCGCTACGCTCGACAGTACGGTTGGCTCTCTAACCACTTCCATCAGTTCATTGGTGGCCCACTCATGGCTCCTGATGAAACCGCATACTTCGCAGGTGTGTACGTTGGATGGGTACTCAACAGTACCCTCGCAGTTGCCCTCGGTGAGATGCGTCACGCACCCGGTCGCAAGAACAACCTCTTGCCTTCCACCTATCCCCTGATTGATGCTATGTACGATGGTGCATGGGAGAAGGGACAAGCGACGGGTGAACGGCAGCACTACTACATTGCCGTTGAGAAGAAGCCTCTCACCATTGGCAGCATCACGGCCATGCTTGACTACCTCGCTGATGCATACAACACAGGTTGGCAGGGTGGTGGCTACGGCGGTAAGGCATACGGCCTATCATGTGAGAAGACGGCTACGCTCAGCCGTGCAATTCAGAAGTTCGTTGGCTCCTTCTCGGAGGAAGACTTGCTCGCCGTGATTGATGCAGCCAACGCTGCTGAACACAACGTCCACAACAACGGCTACTTCTTCAACAAGTTCATGTCGAACTCCGCTCTTGATTGGGGTACTGACCCAAAGAAAATCCGCATGGAGCCAAGCACCTTTTTCCTTGTGTACTACGCAGCAACTCATGCATGGCAGTACCGTGATGCAGGATTCCCCGGTGCTGAGGACAAGACCGAACTGATTCAGTACGTCAGCAAGTTGACGCCGACCATGCTCCGCAAGGAACCACTCTTCATGCGGAGTGACCTACCTGCTGAACTTGATGCGGTGCGTGAACGTACTTTGAACAAGATGTACTACGTTCACTCAGGTATGTACGGTAGCCCCGACAACGACAAGTTCATTCCGTGTGGACTGAAGGGTTGTGACACCTGTGTTCAAGCCATTGAAGTGATTGAACAATTGGCTTTCTCAAGCGCAGGCATGTGGCTCGGTGTCGCTGAAGTGGACACAGACATGCTTGACCTGTCTTACCCAACAGCAGATGAAGACGTTGAGGAAGTCACCAACAAGTACCCCCATGAATGGGGTGAGAAGATGGTGCAACTGAAGATGTTCAGCAAGGATATGCATTCCTATGAAACGGTTGCTGAATTAGAAGAGGCAATTGCCCTTGGCTATTACATCAGCCAAGTAGCAAACGATGATGCCGCGCTACACTCAGCAGCGGTCAAGGCCGTGAGCAACGCTGAGTATGCCATCAACAATGCGGCGTTCTGCTCGCACATCAAGCCTGTGTACAACAAGCATACCACGCTTGCCTTCTTCCTTGCGATGAAGGAGCATTACGCCTGAGCGGGACATGAAAGAAAATAAATGGAGATGATGATATGGGAAAGAACTACACGAAATACACGTACACAACAAGTGAATGCCACACCGGACAAAATGCGGTGTTTGAAATTGGCAAGGCAGGTGACGCCGAGCATTACATTCTGTATGCAGGTGGTCGCAACCGCAGCGGCGGTTGGTGGAAGCAGCCCCTCGCAGAACTTGCGATGGGACCGAGCGAAACCATGACGCCGACCTTCGGCAAGGCACTCGGTAACGATGCGACAACTGTACCCGATGGCTTCACCTGTGCGCAGCACATTCCTGTGTACGAGCCTCCACTCATTGTGTCACTTGACTTCCCCGACTTCGGTGTGCCTACTGTACCCAAGGAGTTTTGGTACGCCCTTGCTGACGACATTCGTTCACACAAGATTACCCACATTTCAATGCAATGTGCAGGTGGTCACGGTCGTACCGGAGTGCAACTGTGTATCATGCTTTGCCTCCTTGCACCCGCAAGTGCAGCCAAGATGGACACGGCAATGGACGTACTCAAGTACGTGCGTGATACCTACTGTGACCATGCTATCGAAACGCTTGCTCAGTTGGAGTATGTTGCTAATGTGATTGACAAGCCCGTTGGTGAGGGCTTCAGTTCCCACAAGTCAACGGGTGCTTGGAACGGTGGTGGTGCTTCGGGAAAAGCGCATGGTGGCAGCAGTAAGACCACCTTTGAACCATTGACCGACCCGTGCAAGTGCAAGAAGCCAACGCGAGCGGTGGACCATGCCGGTATCGCTTACTGCAAGAATTGTCAGCGTGACATTGTGGAACTTACTCCCAAGGACCATTGGGAGAATGAGGACCGCAAGGCAAAGAGGCCAAGTGAAGCGAAGAAGGAGAGCAAGAAGGAATGGGTCTGTCCGTGCTGCAAAGTGGTGTGCGCTGAACACGCCATCACCGTTACCAAGCCATGCCCCGTATGTTCCTATGTACCACCGACTTCAGCCCTGCTCAACAAGACACAGGAGTGTGCCGAGTGTGGCTTGGACGTTCCGCTTATTGAGTTCATTGACGATGATGACGTGTGCATTCAATGCATGGGTCGCTACGAACAACACATCAATGTGAAGTGTGTACCCCACGGTGACATTGAGGTTGCTTGTGGAGTCTGCAACGTCATGTACCCAATTGATTGCATCCACGGATATAGCATGACGGCTGACAGGTTGAACACGCCTGAGTGCTTTGTGTGTTGGAAAAAGAACGGTGACAACTGAGGAAGTATATAACCAAAGAAAGGAAAAGAGAATGAAGGTGAGAGAATGGACAACAGACAAGTGTATTACACAGGTTACAGAAGCGCAGCGACGTGGGCAGAACTTGGACTGATTGGTGACAGCCTATCGTTCACAGACGATGAGGTTATCACGGCAGTTGGCATTGGCTACACGAAAGACCAAGTGGACAACCGTACGGCGATGGAAGCCGCGCTTCAGTTCACGTTGCTGAATGCAGGACAGGAGAAGTCGCTGTCCCGCGATGACATGCTGAACGACCATACCATCCTTGCATACTACATTGAGCAGGGTATCGTCCACGATGGGTGGATGCCTAAGTTCGATGAAGAGGGAATGCAAACGGCATCCGAGCGGGCGTGGGTGTACCGAGCCGACATGGAGCCACGGCACACCAACCGCATTTCAAGTTACGGCGATTACCTTATGCCGCAGGTAAGCAAGACCGGAAAGTACCAAGTCAAGAACACGGACCCCACCAAGACGTACCATTGCTACGACACATGGACGCATAAGATGCACAGGTTCCTCACGGCTGACGACAACGCATACGAGGGTACGACAGTCATGGACTTCATGTCCACACGCCGAGACTTGATTCACAATGCCGATGTGAAGGCCGTACTCTCCTGCATCAGCCGAGTGCTGACCCGTCTTATCCAAGGTGGGCGTGTTGTCAAGGACGGCAACGGTCGAGGACGTACGTTCCGTTGGGACAATTGGTCTTGGGTTGACGAGATTCGACAACAGAAAACTGTGAGCAACACCAAGGCTCGTAAGTTGGGCGACGTGGTGAACGGATGGGAGTATGTGGTGAAGTCCACCAAAGAACATTACGGTGTGAAGATTCACACATACGAATGGTTGGCGGTCAACCGTGATAACCTGAAGTTCTTCGGTGTACACAAGGACGCCTCACTAAGTAGGCTCAACCAAGAACAACATTGGAACTATGCTATGGCGGGTTACGATAGTTACAGGAATAGGTTCATTTACGCATACAATTACGAAGACATTGCCCGTGATGTTGAAGCCTTCAACTCATACTTTGAGTCCATGAGGATTGAAGTCCCTCCTGTCTTTGGGCGTGAATGTAATGTTCGCCTTTCACTCAACGGTGTGCTTGGCGATAACATTCCTGTTGATACGAGCGAGATTTCCCTCCCCCACCTCACCATTCAATCATGGCCGTGGAACTTCTCCCTCCCACAAGACGCGGTAGTTGAAGAGATTCCATCGCCCGAAGAAATGATTCAGCGCATCGCTACTCAACGCACGGACATGGTGCGTGATTACACAAAGTCCGTGGGGATGTTCATGAACAAGATTCCATCGGTGCGCGTCTTCGCTGAAGGAGGGGACCGGCAATGAAGCGGTTGACCGTGGCGCAGAACATGTACGTTGACGTTGAACATGTTGTGGACAACACATATCAGGTGATGAATGTACACCGTGTAGTTGGCGTCAACGTGGGCGACCTTGTGTACTCCACCACCCGTGGGTGGATAGTAACACGTGTGGGTCAAGCCGGACCCGTGACCGTGCTACCCTCGCGTACGAAAGAAAGCGATTCCAATTGGAAGTATATAACCAATGAAAGGGAAGAGGAATGAAAGGAAGTGAGCAAATGAATGCAGACATACACATGAAAGAACAGATGGATGAAGACGGATATGCTTCGTGGCTTAGTCATCGCAAGATGAGCGGCGAAGAAGCGGTAGTGCAACTGCGTATCAACGCAGGTGGTGTACTGCACGTGCAGGTGTACCACCCCGAAACGGTATTCAACCGACCCTACGGTTTTGCTGAGAAGTACGTCGTGCCATCCCACGTCATTGATTGGCTTGCTACGCATGAGGGTGAGTACCAATCCTTCGCAAGTGGTGAGAAGGTGTACATTCGTCCGAAGGTGCGCCTGACTTCATACGAAGATGGTGTACAGATTTCGATTGGCGACACCGATGGTGAAGTCAACAAGGCAGGTGCAGCAGGTTTCATTCTTGACGTGGATTCATCCAAGGAAAAGAACGGCCAACTGATTGACGCGCTTACTATGTCCGGCTTGTGTGATGATGCCGAGGGTAGCCGATGGATGCCGGAGGTGAGCGAGTGAGCGGATTCATGGAACAGTTGCAGTTACTTCACGATGAAGTGAAGGGTCGTCATAACCTGACGGACTTGGGTGAGGGAGGGAGCAAACTCGCTTCTATGGCCGTTGACCTGTACATCGGTCATCGTACTCTCATGCAGCGCATGATGAAGGATGCACACGTACATGCTGCGTTCTCGTTTGCCGCTGCCGTGGAGTACCAACCGTTGATGGCACACATGATTCTCAGCGAGTTCGCTAACGTGTACAACGTCCCTGTGTCGTGGATGATTGCCTTGCCTCATCGCATTGCCATTGACCCTGCATTTTCATACGTTGAGTTCCTCGATGAAGACTTGACGAAGGCATGCTTTGAGAAGGATGGCTCCGCTACTGAGATGTTGTACGCAGCCTACCTTGACGGGAAGGCAGACGGACGGGTTGACACAGACGAAGAGTTCCTGTTCTCACGCAGCGAGGGTGCTGAGATTTTCAGCAAAATGAATGCCGACATGCTCGTCTCTTATGCGAGCGGTCAGGAGATGACTCCTGAAGAATGGGTGTCGCACACCTTCGGTGATGGGAAAGAGGATTGGTCCTTTCCCGCGTGAGTCTGATGAGAAGATGATAGTCCCCAAGGAGGAATGAAGATGAGCAAGACGTGGAAGAAATGGAGCCAAGAAGATGTTGAGTACATCGTCGCCGCAACTCAACGCGGCACGAAGTCTGCAACGATAGCGAAGAAGTTGGGCCGTAGTCAATCTGCGGTCCTTCAACGTGTCTGCACACTACGCAAGCAGGGTCTTATCACACCTGTACAAAAGCCGGAGCAGGTCAGCACGACTGATGCTCGGCATGGCAAGCGGTGGTCTGATGAGGAACACAACACGATGGTGCGTCTGTACGAATCAGGATGGTCGTACACCGCCATCGGTGCTGAAATCGGACGTACACCGAAGGCCGTGATGGACCGACTGAGCAACCTGAAGCAGTTCGCTGATGACGTTGCGCCCGCGCAGCAGTTGGACTTCGATGATGTGGTCAACGCCGTGGTTGCTGTACTCAAGCCGAAGATGCTTGAGTACATCAACCGAGCCGTGGAACAGGAAGTGCGCCTTGCTACTCATGTTGAGGAACCGGAGGCCAAGCCTACCCGTGCCGAGCGACGTG
>Ga0208019_1000008_pt1 | contig 104380 bp, 120 predicted proteins | sample CB_VirMetaG_5_FD_184540 | JGI IMG/M metagenome (GOLD analysis project Ga0208019, IMG submission 184540) | Freshwater to marine saline gradient viral communities from Chesapeake Bay - CB_1508_1D Viral MetaG (SPAdes) (version 4) | ecosystem: Environmental > Aquatic > Marine > Coastal | place... | reverse complement strand
GCGTCTGCGACGATTTGTGCAACAGCCTTATCGTGGAGTTGGTCGGTGATGTGGTAGTCTCCATTCGCACCTCTTTGGAAAAGTTCTCCGTCAATCACCACCAATCTGCATTTGCTATCCCATTCGTATTTGTCTGTGTCAATCATTCTTCTTCGCCTCCATATATATCATACAAGTCTATCATTGCTTCATCACCAAAATACTCACGGACATTATCTGCCCATTTGTTAAGGGCTGTAATCTCTTTACGCAACCTCTTGATTTCAGCGAGCAGTATTGGTGCGTCTGCTATGAGTTCGGCTGTGGCATGTTTCACAAACATAGTATTTATAGAGCCATGTGTTTGTTGATGCTTGACCCATGAATGATTCTGCCCTGCCACCGATATTTTGAACTCGGACAATTGATGTCCTTCGTATTTGTTTGTGTCAATCATTCTTCTTCATCTCCTTTTCTCACTTCCTCAATGTAATGTGCTTCACGCCATTCTTCATCGTGTGAATCATAGTGAGCCTTTGCTTCTTCGTAAGTAGCAAATGCCCCATCGGACTCTCCACTTTTGAAGTGTGTCACCATGTATTCGTATTCCTCGCCTCCATGTATCTTAGCGTAGCACTCCCAACACATATCTTCGGGTTGTGCCATTTCTTCTTCACAAGTAGCAACCAATAGTTTGCAAATCCTACATTCAATCATTCTTCATCCTCCAAATTCAATCGCTTTTCAATCTCGCAAAATGCTTCGTAAATTTTATCTTGAGCATATTCGTATGTTTGTTTAAAGGCTTCGCTGTGAGTATCATAGCCTTTTGACGGGTCAGGGTCGCCTCCGAATTTCACATAGGCTTGGAAAAACATACATTGTTCTTTAAACGCAAGGTCAATGAATGGCTCTGAAATCCATTCCCATCTACCGTCAAATATTTCCATGTTATCTCTACCTAAGTAAAGTGCATCTCTCATCCATCCTTTATTCTCTCTTGTCAGTCTCATTCTTCTTCGCCTCCATAGTCAATTAGTATCTTTTTTATTTCATTTTTCATCATCCAATCACCTCATCAGTGGTTCAATGTGTTTGAGTAGCCACTCCACAAGTAGCCATAGCCACTCCGCAAGTAGTCACTACACAAGTTGTCAATCTGCTTTTTCAACATGCGGAACTTGTCCATGTCTGCCGTGATGGTGTAGCAGAAACCCGCTGGTTGTGAAGGCACAAAGCCACCAAGTGTCGGGTCGTTGTACTCAATGGTTTCGTTCATTATAGCCACAACATCCTTCATCTCGGCAATCATGCTTTGGATGTCGTCAAGCAATTCGTATTGCTCTTTCGTCAGTTCGTCATATTTCGTTCCTTTTTCAATTAAAGTTATTCTATCAGTTTTCATTATTCTTCACCTCACTCATCGTATTCTCTAAATTGTGCCAAAGTATTATCAGCGTTACTAATCGTACCTGCGTGACATGCCTCGTAGTATTCTTGAGGCGTATAGTTGTGACACAAATGAACTCGTTCATGGTTGATTGTGATGGTTTGCGATATTGTGGATATTGATAAACCTAAATTGTCGGCTTCACCATTCTTGTAGTAAGAGGACAAGGCATGTGATTTTAAGAACGATAACGCTTCTTGAGCATCCTCATGCGTGATAAATTTCAGTGCATTACTGCGCCAATTGTACGCTGACAATTGATACTCTGTCACTCTACCTTCCCACTTACCTCTATTGTAAGCGTTACGACCTTTTCTGTATGTCCAGCCGTTGATAGTTTTGTCATGCAGTGCTTCATCAATCACTTTCGCATCTTCATCCTCTTGAATCCGCTTCACACGCCACCACCAAGTTAGACCATAGTGACCTCGTTTGACTGATTTAAGCCAATTTCGTGCATCAGTTCTCATCTTAGGAATCTCAAATTTGATAGCACTGATAACCGCTTCGTCGGACACAGAAGTAAGTAATGCTTCAAGGTCTTGGTCATCAAAGTAGATGATATTAAAATCACTTTCTCTCTCATAGCGTGACATTTTTGAGCATCTAAAGCCTCGTTCTTTGTGCTCAAATTGTATGGCATACAATTGTGATACGGTTCTGCCGTGATGCTTGCATGGTAATCCATTGTCGGGATTGTTCATGTTCTCCCACGCACACTCTCCGTAGTATGAACTGCGATTTATGTAATAATATGTGCTTTTTCCATCTTTCTCTGCTCGTCGCAACGCTTCTGCGCTTAACGCTTGGTATTCTTCACTTTCATCACCATAAGAAAAATTATCAATGTAATGCACTTCATCTTCAACAAACTCATCATCTACCAATTTGTAAAGTGTTACTTTATTTTTATTTTGTTCGTCATGACCACATGAAGTCTGCTTGCGATGTTCACAGGCTCGGTGAGTCCAACCACTCAAAAGATAGGCTTTGCGTGTTGCATCGTTAAGCAACTGTTTAGGTGTAAAAGTCTCACCTTCACCAGCGTCATACATCGTATCAAGAATAGCGCATTGCATCGGATTAAGGTCAAAGCCATTGCAATTCCATCTACGATTAGAAGGTTCGCCTATACATTCTTTAAAGACCCGCTTACGGAAGGCATCGCCTTCTTTGCACAGACCTAATTCTATCATTCTTTCATATTGTGTTTCTATCATTGTTCTCCCTCATTTTCTTTATTGTCGGTTTAAAAGAACTTCTTATCAGTCATCGTTTTGTTCCCATTGTGGAAAGTTTGTTTTAATCAGTTCTTTGAATTCATCATCGCTCATCATCACAATGAACTTGCGTGGCTCATCCTCAATCACATCCTTCCCTGCTTCCACGATTGCACCATAGACAGCGATGGATGAATAGATGATAGTTCCCAACTGTTCTGCTCTGCGTCGTATAGCGTCAAGTTGGAGATTGAACCTCTCCTCTGCATAGTCCATTTCACAAAGCGGAGGATGTGCCTTCGTTGCATCGCATAAGAATTGTAGATGTTTCTCTGCGTCAGTTCCAGCGTCTGCCTCAATCCAGTCCTCTTCATCTACCGTAGCCACACGCCAAGTCGTTGTCGGGAACTTGAACATATCATTGTATGTGTACTTGTGGTTGCATTCATCTAAGAGCCAACTCTTCCTATATGTATAAGGGAAGGCTCTCATTCAATCAACTCCAGTACGAGTGTCATCTGCCCTTCTTCATTCTCAGCGATACAGATAGGAATAGCCAAGCCGTGTCGTGTATCTATTGTGTTCATCAGTAATCCTCCACGATGGCTCGCTCAGTGATAAGAGGGTTCGTTACGCTATGTCCTTCTGCAAAGTAGTCTGTATGTGTGAAGGGGATAACATTCCCTCCGTCGTTACTTAACTCATCCCAGTCCTCATACTCTGTCTCGTATGCTTCGTTGAACTCGCCAATGGATTCGTACTCCGTGAAGGCACAGCAAATACCAATGACATCAAGTTCAATCTCTTCGCCCATATCCTCTTCAAGTTCGGATAGCCATTCAAACAAAGCGTGACGACCCTGACGAGAGAAGTTCTCGCTTCGGTTGTATTGGTCAAACGCATTTACAAAATCATATTCAGTTACTGTTTGTTTCATTCTTCATCATCTCCTACATAAGTTCCCGCTACAATATCTCGCACCGCCCAAAAGTCATCAGCATCCATTTCATTCTTAGCGTACTCCATTATCTTATCCAAAGTGCTACGCAACTGTTTGTATGCTTCAAGGATAAGTGGTGCATCTGCGATGAGTTGTGCGTCTGCTTGAGAATATGCGATAGCCATTAAACCCCCATTCACATTGATAGGAATATCACCTTCGGGCAAATCGTGTTGCCCTTCATACCCTACCGACCACTTACCCCATGTTCCTTTGTATTTGTCTGTGTCAATCATTCTTCTTCACCTTCCCACCATCCATTGTAAATCTCCCATGCCGAACCAATAACATTTCTATGAAACGAATTGTTAATTGCATCGTGCAACTTCTTATTGTCCTCACGCAATCGGTTGATTTCCGAGAGGAAGTTGTCATACGCTGATGCCTCTATACCATCCCTTTGCATACTACGAATCAAGTCATCCAATGAACGCAACCGTTTGACTTCTGCGAGAAGTTCTTTGATATACTTCTCACTTGTTTGATAGTTCGTTTGTGATGGTTTAAATCTTTCATATTTGTCTGTGTCAATCATTCAATCATCTCCTTTAACCAATGCTTCCATGTGTCCAACCAGTATTCAATGTCCTCTTCGGGCTTTGAGAACCTCATGTCGTCAAGCATCATCTTCATTCCTTTACGCAATTTCTTGACTTCTGCGAGTAGGTCATTGTATTCATTTACAACATCTTTCCAATCATGGTGATTCATTTTATACCAATCGTCAATCGTTAGTCCTTCGTATTTGTCTGTGTCAATCATTCTTCTTCGCCTCCGTTTAGTATCAAGGTTCGCAAACAGATTGAGCAAGAATACTCATTGTCGCTAACCTTTGTGTCCATGTCAAGGAAGTCATCGCTGTTTTCACACCAGTCACATCGTAATAGCATCACCATGTTACCATCGTCATCATCTTCCCATTCACCTGTCGCTCGTTCATATGAGTCGCTGATTGCATCAAGCACTTGCTCAAACAATCGCTCATCGGCTTCGTGGATTGAGTCAATCCAATCTCTTGCTGTTTGCACTTCATCAATGTGTGCCAGTGCATCAGCCACTCGGTCAAGTAAATCATCTTGATTGAGTGATTGAAGTCGGTCAATCATTGCTTGTGTGTTCATTCTTATTTTCATTATTCGTGTATCTATTTTCATTCTTCTTCACCTACCTGTTCTTCTAACATCCATCTTAATTCGGTGAGTGCCATCTCAATGGATGACACCGCTTGAAGGACAGCGCCCTGCATAGATGTACGGAGTTCAACCAGTGAGATGTGCTTTGCTAATTCTCCGTAGTCAAAATGCTCAGCCAGTTCTTGATGGTCAAGAGCATCAGCCACTTGACTCGGCCTAATTGCCTCTGTCAATTCATCAATGATGGATGTAGTATCTATCTCTTCTGCAAGTTCATGCTTACTTACATTGTCAGCGAGTGTGTGGTAGTCTAAGTGTTGTTCCAAGTCACTGTATTCAATGTGAGATGCCAAATCATCGTAGTCTATCTCCACCTCTTCAATCTCAGGGATGCTTTCTTCAAGCGAAGTAATACTTTCCTTGATAGCATGTAGTCGTGCGTCAATCATTCTTTCAATCCATTTCCTAATCATTCTTCTTCACCTTCCTCCTTTTGTTTGGGGAATAATTCTCTTGCTTTCTCAAGGTCAAACCACTTTGAGGTGGATGGGTCTGCTGTCGTAAAGCGACCAAAGTATTTCTTCTCATTTGTTTCATCGTCAAAGAGTAAGTCTCTATTGCGATTGATGTATTCAATCATCACAGGTAGATACTTGTCAGGGAATCCGAACATCATTGTGCCATTGAGTTGCACACAGAAGTCATAGAACTCAGCAATGTCATCATCGTGCATAGAGTCACAATCAACACTGCGTTCCCATTCACAGAATGAACATTCATAATTGTCATCGCATTCGCATGCGTCGTCACTCCATTGCTTTGCGTAAAACTGCTGGTGTTTCTTTGTGCGAAACAGTTCAATGAACTCCTTCAACGGATGAGTACCCATCCATTCTTCAAGCCTCACTGTTGCTTTTGCTACCATAGACGGCACTGCTGATTTTACAAATGTACTTGCATACACATGCCGTTGATTGTTGAGGTGGTTGATGTGTATGAATCCTAATTTACTCATCGTAAAGTCCTCCACCTCATGGTCAATGCGTTCTTCATGTTTCATTATTTGGTTTGTCATATCTATTCCTCCTTCTTCTTTCTCGGTGTGTGTCCATCTGTTTCTTCAAAGCCTAAGATGTATCTTAAGAGATACATCACTTCACTTGGTTCATCTTTCTTATCAGTCATTTCAATTTCTCCATTCATTATCTTTATTGTCGGTTTAAAAGGATTTGATTTCAGTCTATCGTTTCTTCCATCATGTATGTTTTATTGGGGAAGAGTTCATTGAATACGCTATACCAATCGTCATCTGTTTTGGCAAACCATTGGTACACGCCCTCGTCAGTACACTCGCACTGCCCTGTCTCGTACATGTAAGAACGAATGGCTTCTCTATCGTCATCCGTAAATGCGTCAGCGTCTACTTCAACGAGTGAGTCAAGAAGATAGTCAATGTATTCCATGTATTCTTGATGTTCCCATTCGTAGTATTCATCGGATTCAAACACACGCTCAAGGTAATCATAGCCATTGCTGTCTACATATTCATAGACCATCTCGCCAGCCTGTGTGAGTTGCCCATCAACGATAGGGCGCACATTGATTTGCTTCACCCAGCCACATGCCCAGTGTCCAAAGCGCACGACATCCACATTGTCCTTGTCTGTTTCTTCAAGGTCAGCAACGAACATATTGAAAGCGAACTCCGTTGTCTTACCTTGCGTGGGGTTATATGATACACTGAGAATCCATCCATCATCTTCCCAAAAGTTCTCGCCTCCATAGTCCGAAGGGTATTCCTGTTCTTTGATACGCTCGTTCCACCATTCAATTATTTCTTCACTCATTCAATCAACTCCTTTATCTTCACTAATGCTTGTTGCTCAAAATTCCAATCCTCTTCGGGTACATCACGAATGAGTTCATTGATGTCGTAGTCCGATAGGATGCTACGCATACCATTTAGCAATCGCTTAACTTCCGAGCGAAATATAGGGGCGCATTTAAACAGACACTTGTTCGCCTCAATTTCGTCGGTCATACCTTCAACATCATGTCTCACATCAGTTTCCCAACACTTGATTTCAATACCGAGAGGTGGCTCACCTACAAGTAACCATGATGTATTATCACTATGGTCTCGTGTCATGTGTAGAAAGAAATCTATATCACTTGGTTCATTCATTCCATGTTCCCCCTGTACCATTGGTTGTAGTATGTGTAGCCTTGCTCTCGTAATCCCTCAGCGCAATCGGTTGGGAAATTGAATCCGAGATTCTTCCACCACGACCTACCAATCATCACACGAGGTACGCATGTACCACAGGGACAGCCTGTGTTCAGGTGTTGTCCAATCTTTTCATGCTCGCTATACAGGAAGTTGAGCAGTTCGTCGTAGCCTTCGGGCGTTAGTTTTCCATCCTCATGTAGTTGCATGTATCGTTTTACTTCTTTCCAGTTCATACTTTCAGCCCCCTTTCTTTTACTCCGTGTTGAATATACCAATCACCTAACATCTCCTCATCGTATAACCATTGATAAACATCGGGTGGCAAATCAAAGATGCCATCAAAATCCCTGAGTTTCATGTTGTCGTCAAACCACAACCCACCTTCTGCATAGAAGTCACCGTCGTCATCGTGCCATTCAAAGCAACCATATCTTCGCTCGGTATCTACCAGCAAGGTGAGGTTCATCTTCGTCTTGGTTGGGCGTGTTGCACCCCAACTACCTGTGCGAACCATGCTTTCTTCTTTCTCGTTTGTCCATTTCTTATTCCAATTGTATGCCATTCTTATTCCCCCTCGCAATATAAACATCCTTCATCTAATCCCATAACCTCACCGCACTCAGGGCAGTGAAGCCACAGTCCGAAGTCGCCATCTATCCAACCCCAAAATGAGTTAGCGGGTCGCTCGGTGTTGTGATTGAGGTATTCTTCTGCCTCAAGTGCTTCCCAATCCAATGCTTCATCATCTTCGGGATGGATAGGTTCTTTCTGTTCGTAGCCGTGTTCCATAGCCAATTCAATGACACGGTTGGCGTTGTAATCAAAACCGAATGCCCCATCAAACCAGCATCCTAAATCTCTTTCTGTGTATGTCATTTTCAATCTCTCCACATGGTAATTGTTCCATCATCGTTGCGAGCGTAGGATGTGTAGCCACCCTCGTACATGGCTGTCTGAAAATCTCGCTCTCGTTGAATGCGCTTGGCTTCCTCAGCCTTGCCTTCGGGAGTTTGAGAGTAAGCCAGCCATCGCTTATACTCAGCATCCCCTAACGCTTGGTTGTGTTCATCTATTGTTATGTTGTAAGTATCAAACGCTTCGGGATTGAAGTGCGAGCCACTTAGACCTGTGAATGTTATGTAAGTGGTCGTGTCTGTGTATCTACTTGTGTCTGTTAGTTTGAAAGAACGGTTGAACTTTGCGAATGGATTGATGTCGCATGTCCGTATGTACTCGGCCAATGCTTGAAGCATACGCACCGCTTGGTCTGCTCTCTTCGCATTCTCTTCGTGTCGTTCATAATCTTCGTGAGATTTCCATTCGTGCATGTAGACATTAGGATATAACTCATCCATACGCTTTATGAAATCGTTGTATGTATCATCCTGACAATCAAAATTTATCCACCTAATGTCTCGTATATCTTTACCGAATTCTTTCCACGATTCTCTGCTTTGAGCATTATGTGGGTATCTGTATTGTTCTTTCAAGAAGCGCACGAAATCATTCTTGTTGATTAGATTTGAAAGGTAAGCACCGAGCGCATAGTGAGGCTCTACTATGTATTCGTCACCAATGTCATTCCAATCATCAGCCATATCCCTATCAGGTATCAGCGACTCTAATGTATCTGCTAACTGACGGTTCATGTCTGCTGTGTTATCAAACAGCATCGTTGTTCTGTCACAGCGTTCATTTTGTTCGTAGTCATCCCAATGGTATGTATCTATCATGTATATCATTGTGTTCATATTTATTCCTCCTCTTCATATATTGTTGGAAACTGCTCTCGTCGGGTCGCCTCAATCGCATCCCACTTCGCTTGTAGTTCAGGGCTGGGTGTTTTATCTAACCGAGCCGACAGCCACATTAAACCATACATTGAGAGGCTAAACGACATGGTGGGTACGGCTGATACCCAGTTCTCGCTCTCTTCATATTGCTCAACTTCTCTTTCCATACGATGCCATGATTCACGGATGAGTTGCTTGGCTTTCGTCATACTAAGTTCCAACGAAGCCAAGTCACCACTTGTGATAATACAAATAGTGAACGGGTACTCTTCGGCTCTGCGTCGTTCATAGGTATCAAGGCTCTCGTCGTTGGCTCTGTCTTTCCATAGTTGTGCAAGGAAGGCGAGTCGGTTCAACGAGTCGGCTTTGTTCAGTTCGGTGTATTCTTTATCAATCATATTTCATTTCTCCATTCATTTTCTTTATTGTCGGTTTAAAAGGACTTGGCCTCAGTAACCTTCAGAGTCATTCCTAATGTGCATGTGCTTTACAAGTGCGCTGAATAATTCAAACGCATTGAATGAATCGTTATTGTTCCACGAATCATCCGAGCCACTTGATGACTGACCACACAATACAGTTATGTCCTGACCATCGTAGTAGTTACCTCGCTGTGAGATGGTGAACATGAGAGGTGAGTTATACCCACCGATGCCATCATCATCTGCTCGCCAATCGTAGACCGTGACTTCGTAATTGAAGTAAGGTGAAGGTTCTATCTTGCGTCTGTATGTCGTTCCATAGCCGAAGTACGATTGTTTAAACTCGCATTGTGTTGTTGTGAAGTTTGCTGTAAAGAAGTCCATGAATTGATTGAAGCCTAACGCAACGAAAAGGTCAGCGTCAATGTATGTTCCCTGTTCATCTTCTTCATCTTTGATGCACCACATACCGTAGTCATCACGATACATATCAAACAAGTTAAACTTGAGCGTTCTTGCTGTCTCTCGTTGGCCGAACCACTTCTCCATACGATAGCGAAGTCCATCTGTATAGGCAGGTAGGTGTTCAGGCGCTCTCATCATGTGAGGTATAATGAACTCAGCATCTTTCATTTCGTGACCGACCATCATTCCGTGAGCGTGGTTTCGTAGTCGGAAGATGCCAAAGGAATCTCCACATTCACCGCAGTAGAATTGATACAAGTTATGTCTATCGTATTCCAATGACCATCGCATCAAGGGCAGGGCTTTCTGTGTGAAGTCTTGCTGGCATGACATACAAGTGACGACATCATACTGTGTCATGTCGTGGTCTTTCGTCTCGGCAAACTCAAACCATTTCGTATGCTCGTTGCGTTCAATCTGTTCTCCTGTCAAGTCGCAGGTATATCCTGTGTGCTTCTGTTCTTCGTTAAACATATATGCCATTCTTATTCCTCCTCCGTAGTGTATAATCCCATTTCAATTACCTCTGCGAGCCATTCGTCTTGATGTTTCAAGTGGGCTTGGTAGTGTATGAGGTCACATATTTGTGTGATTAAATACTCATACATTCCTATCTTGGCTCTCAATTCACCCACTGTTCTTTGCATCGTATCGCATTCATCCAGCAGGTCTTGGTATGCTTGGTCGTTTTCATCGTATTCGCTCATTCGCTCGCCTCCTTTTTTTGTCGCAGGGCGGTTTCAGCAGTGATGCGAAAGGCGGAACGAATGATGGCAGAGCAGAGGTCGTAGTCTCTGCACAATTTAATGATGTCCTCAAGCGCATTTGTGGGGAGGTGAGAGAAGGCTTCAACCATACGGTATTCGCTGGTCTCTCGCTCACCTCCGTTTACTCTTGCTTCTTTGTTTTCTAATTTCTTGGCTTTTGTCATGCTTTCAGTCTCCTTTTTTCATTTGTTTCAATGTATTCAATGTTCATTGTTCAATAGTTGTTATACAATAATACAGGCAGTGCCTAATATAATAATAAGAAGAAGTAGTATGTTGTATATATTGTAATAATTGTATTATTATATATTATTATTATACTACTTCTTAGCAGTGCTTCGGTTTCCTTATGTGTAAGGCCGATGGTGAATGTGAAAATGAAAAGCCCGTGAGTTGGCGGGCGTATCAGGTTGCGTATGGCGCTGGGCGTGGCATGCTGTTTTTACAGGGTAGCAACCCCGAAGGGTGGCAGGTCACGGATAGATGACCTGCCATCTGTCTTGCCCCAGCATAGGCTCGCGCTATCCCACGATTTTAACATCGCACCAGTCGTTTCGTGCGTGTACTGTAACAGAATGTGAAAGGAGGCGTGGAGAGGTCGCTCTGTTCCGATACCACCCATGAGTGCCTTGCTCATAGTGGGCTGGTTCGGAGATGCCTTACTACCTCTCCACGCCTCAGTGAAATTTCCCCTGTATATTCTACCTACCCGACAGGGGTCGGGAATCGGTCAAGCCCAACTCATTCTGTGTATGGTTGGACTTTCTCCATACCTTCTACGAGGTATTGTGCTTTCTTGACCTTATCTACATACCAGTTATCACCGTAGGTCTTGCGAACCCACGCTTTGACGGCTGACATCATATCACCGTAGATACGGGCTGAACCATCTGCAAGGGTGACACCCTCTGCCGTGAATCCACCACCCGCTTTGATGACGAGTTCTAATTGCGCTCGGTCAGCCTCTGCCTTCAACGCTCTACGAGCATAGGCGAGACCGTGAAACAATGCGCTGAGTTGCTTATTTACATTCTTACCCCGTGTAGGCATGTATTTCGTAGCAAGTGATTTGACCGCACCTTCTTTGCTCGGTTTGGTCGGCAAGCCTGTTGCGAATGTAGCATGTTCACCAGCGAGTGCGGATGCCTTAGCGATACCACGATGTAGTTGTGTGGGTGTGAACTTGGTAAGTGCGTAGTTAGGTGCGAATTCAATGCGACCTTCCTTGATGAACGCATCCTTCAAGATGGGTAAGTCCACCGACTCATCGTTGCGAACCGCATGAAGCATGCGTTCCTCAACGGGTTGCATCTGCACAGCGTAGCCCTGTCCTCTATCAATTGTATTCCAATCCATGTTTTATTCCTCCGTATTTGTCTTTCTCCGTTTTTGTTTGTTTGTGCCGTTTGGCGACCATTACCTTTGTTGTCGGTTTAAAAGGACTTAGCCTCAGTAACCGTTTTTGGCGGTCATCCACCTACTGGAGAGGCGCAATTATGCTCAATGCCATACTGCGCTTCACTCCCCATCCGTTGAGGGATGGGGTGGATGACCACCGTTGGGTGGTGGGTTGGTTGCTTTTCAGCGACCATTTACTTTGTTGTCGGTTTAAAAGGACTTGGCTTCAGTCCATCGTTTTCTTTCTCATGGGTGTATAGGTGAGTATGTGTTTAGGCATGGGTGTTTAGTGCTGGTAAGTATGTAAATCGGACAATGATGTTCCACCCATATGTGTGGGTTGCAGGGATTCCTCCCCACGCCCACCCCACCCACAACGACAGCCCGCCCGCTCGTAATTGCCAGCCCGCCCGCTGGTTTAGGTGTGAGCCAGCCTGCTCGCTTACGGCAAGCGAATGGATAGCCCACGCAAACGAGCCAGCCCGCTGGTATGTGTGAGCCAGCCCGCCCGTAATGCGAGCGGTATGCGTGAGACAGCCTGCCGTTCTATAGAATGGCCTACTGCGGTTTAGGCGGTAGCCTAAACCACCCTTCTATAGACCATGATACGGCAGTTTAGGTGGCCTGAGTTTAGGCGGAGGAATGGAGTTTAGGCGGGAGTTTAGCCTCCTTTAACCGCACACAGCGTTGCAGCATTTTTTTCTCAACCGGCCTTTTGGTATACCAAAAAAAAATTTTGAAAAAAATTTTAAAATACCAGCCGTTTCTACGGCATTTCGTGGCTAAGGAGTTCTGCGTCAAATGCGGCAGGGGTTTAGCCGGTACGAAGAAAAGCAACAGATGCACTTTTTGTAAGAGGCACAACCAATAACTTTAATTTCTACACCGCCTTAGCGATGCCGTGAGTTTCATCGGTTATGCACTGCTACTGTTCTTGGGTGGCTTTGCCGTATCGTTTTTGTTCACACTTTTGTTTTGGCCGAGTGAGGCTGACTCGTTTATCGTCTTTGAAAGCGAGGCGGAATTAGAGCGAGCCTGCTACGAAGGAATGCGGAGGGGAATCCAGTGAAGGTGTCCGTTTACGAGGTTGGCCCTCGTGACGGCCTTCAATATCTCAGCGGTATCGTTCCAAGTTCGGACAAACGGAAACTCATTGACCTTTTGTATGACAGCGGTATCGCTGAGATTGAAGAGGTCTCGTTTGCTCATCCTAAGCGTTTGCCTCAAATGGCCGATGCCGAAGAAGTGTTCTCAGGTCGTGGTGCTGGCCTTGTCATGAACCCTCGTGGATTTGAGCGAGCACAATCAGTTGGTCTTAAGAAAATCAATATTGTGTTTTCGCCATGTGAAACTTTCAATATGAAAAACATGGGTAAGACTCGCTCGGAGATTGTGTTGATGTACAAAACCTTCATGGACAAAGTGCCGAAGGAAAATGTGCGGGTGTATATCAGCATGGCGTTTGGCTCGCCTTATAGCGGCCAGTTGTCAGCCAAAACGATGTTGAGTTGCCTCAAGGATGCGAAGATGTTCGGCAAGACAGTCGTCATCGCTGACACGGTGGGTGTGGGTGACGCTGACACCGTGAGGCTTTGGGCTGAACTTGCAGCCATTGAAGGTGTCAACTTAGCCATGCACCTGCATCACAAAGGCAGTGAAGAGCGAGCGATTTCGCTGGTTCGTGCCGGTTTGTTCGCTGGCATCAAGGAATTTGATTCAAGCATCGGTGGTCTTGGTGGTTGTCCGTTTGCGGATGGAAGCGGTGCAAATTTGTCAACGGCTACTTTGGTTCGGCATTTGCATGCGTGGAACATGGAGACTGATATTGATTTGGAAAAGTTGGATGAGGCTGACCGATTAGCGAGAAGCATCGGTGCTTTTTTTAATAGTGAATACATCCCAGCAGCATGAGCGCATTCGGCCAGTCGTGGGCAATGCTAAAAGGAATCGTTGGTCAACAGGGCAAATTAGGTACTTTACCTCCTGCTATTGGCGGCCTGTCAACTGGTATGGAAGCAGGGCCACCCGTAGCCATTGATGCAAACGGCAACCCGATTTATGCACCTGTACACAATGTAACGGGCGGAATGTTAGGTCGCATACAAGCCCTGCGTGAGGCTGGTCAAGAGCGTGGTAATGTAACACTCGGCACTGGTGAAATTGACCCTGAGACAGGACAAATGGCAATTGACCCAGTAACAGGCAAGCCTGCTTACGGTGGTTTACCAATGGAAGTTGGTGAGGGTGAAGGTGACTTTTACCCGATGAGTGCAAGAGGCTATGAGCGAGACATTTCGCCACTTCGTGAAAATGTACAATCAATGCTCAGTCATAATTTATCCTATGGTGCAGGTGGCGCAATACACCCATTCACAGGCTCAGCCGAAGAAATAGCGAACCTTGAAAGTAGTGCCGCTCGTGATGAAGCGACAGGCCAGCCCATATTAGACACCAAAACAAATGTAGCACGAATACCGATGACGCAAACCATGCCGGAAGAATCGTTCTATTCCTCTCAGCGAGGTGGAGAGCAAAGTATGGCAATGCAAGATGCAACGAATGCATTGAGAAGGCAAGTGCGTGGTAACCAACAAGGTGGAACGATGGCAGCACGAGGTGGGTCAAAGTCCGGTCTCTATTTACCATTACGAGGAGAACAAGACCAAGTACGAGCCAACGCACCTCCTTCACCGACATCACTTAGCGCCCGTCGTCGTGGAGGGTTAAAAGCAGGTACTACTTTTAGAAGTGCTGCCAATCTTGGAAATATGAAAGGCGTATCAGTTGGAGGCAAACTTGGCGGAGCAAGTAGTGAATTTGTTCGCCCTGACACCGAAGAGCAAGGTGACGCAGAACCAACACGAGAGGAAGCGTTACAAAACATCTTTGCGCAACTTGCCGGAAGAGGAGGCGAAGGTAGTAGTTTCACGCCAGCACCAGCAGCGCCAGCAGCGCCAGCAGCGCCAGCGGCACAAAAAGAACGCAAAGTAACTCAGCAACTACCGTTTACTCCAAGAGGCGGGAGAGCAGGTGATATAAACGAACAATCTAAGCAAAGCGAGCGGCCTAATTTAAACACATACACTGACCCTGCTACAATGCAAATGTTTAGTCAACCCGGAAGTCCTGAGTCTCAAGCACTTGCTCAACAAGCCTTGAGTCGTGGTCGTGGCATTGAATCAGAAAAATTAGCCCGACTTCAAGATATAGCCGTTGCACTTGCTCGTCAAAAGCGAGCACAAGAGCAGGGCGGTCAGTAATAAGTGACACCAAAGTTAAAGTATTGAACTCGGCTGGAGTTCAATAGAGGCGATACGCTTGGCTGGAAAACAGAAGAGTGTGATATGCGAGGAATGTAAGCATCACCCTACTAAGCGAGTTTACCTTAAAGTCAACGGAGTTTTTCGTGGCTTAGCGTGGTATTGTGAATTGTGCCGTTCATTTACTTTTGATGAGTGATATTGATATAGAATGAGCGTTGTCTCAAACCCGGCTGACGAGCCTCACCTCCTTTGTGGCATCCCGAACCTATCACCGGCTCATCCTCGTCAGCCACCTCAATCTTTTTCTATTGCGTTAGCATGGCAAGCACATGAGCGATAGCCTTCTCTTTGAGGAAGCATGGCTGTTGCTCAAAGATTTTTCTTTTCTACGGTCTTTGCCGGAGGAATATTACGACGCTTTGGGCCGTCGCATGAGAAAAGACAAGCGAGCGATTTTAAGTAATTCCTTAGAACATGTAGACAGACGACCACATGAACACTTTACTGAGCGATTCAATCAACGCTATCATGCTGAGCAGGCTTTACCAAAAGAGTTGCAGGAAAAAGGTCTTGGCTCATTTACATTAACTGATGTTCTTAATTATATGGCAAACGATGTTCTTCATGAACACCCTGAACTATTAGAAGCAATGAAAACAGAAAAGCCAGCATCGGATAGCCGTTTACCTGACCGTACACCGAGTATGTTTTTTGATGCAATGGTGACTGATAATCCCAAAGGTCAAGATACACGCCTTTCACCTCATTTTGATATTGGCCCTGATGGGCGTGTGCGATTAAAAACAGTTGGTCATGGTCTTTTGTCCGAACAAGACCGTCAAACCATAGAAGTTAATCCATACTCTAAGCGTGACAATTCATATATTGACGAAAATTTACCAAACAAGTTTAACTTTGCAATGAAAGACCCTGTAAACTTACCCGAAGATACAGAAAATCTCATTGACGAAAGTAGTCTAACTCCTCCCCCTCCCCTTCCTACAGAATACGAAAGGCGGTTAGCAGCGATAAACAACTTACCTATATCCCATCAAGCAGGGCAGTTGGCAGCCTTAAATAGAGAATATGGTATTGAAACTGGAGAACCTATGGATTTATCGTGGAGACTACTCAAAATGACATATGGGGGTTAAAGAATGGATGATATAGAATGGTTGACAGAAGAAGATGTTATCGGTAAAACCGATTGGTCGGATGTTTCGTTTTGTGATTGTTGCTCGCCTATGGAACTTAGCCTTGCTGTGCTTAAAGCCAAAAAGAAATCAAAGCCCTTTCATGGTTACAATCCTAATCGTCACCATCCCGAAGGCGGCCTAAATGCGAAAGGTCGTGCTAAATTTAAGAGAGAAACAGGTGCAAATCTTAAACCTCCTGTGACTCAAAAGCCATCAACTCTCAAACCCGGCTCAAAGAAAGCCAAGCGTCGTAAGTCGTTTTGCGCTCGTATGAGTGGTATGAAAGGGCCGACGAGTAAAGATGGAAAACTAACACCAAAAGGTGCTTCGTTAAAAAGGTGGAATTGTTAATGCAAACTCGCTTTGACCTACAGCCTCGCCTTGATGGTGAGTTGTCCGTAGGTCTTGGCTCTATAGAGGCTGCTCGTGCTCAACAGGCTAAGTTTCGTAGAGAGCAGGCAGCGTTACAAGCACAGAGAGAAGCACAACTGGCTGCTGCTCAAGACCCTGCTCAACAAACGCTTTTCAAGTCATGCGATTGTCCACACTGTATTGGTATCAATAGTGCGTTTGATTTTTTGGAAAAGAAATTATGCCCCGAAGGAAAAGCGGCTGCTAAAAAGAAATTCAAAGTTTATCCGTCAGCCTACGCTAACGGCTGGGCTGTTCAATACTGCAAAGGTAAGTTTAGGGGGAAGGGTAAATGACACGGTGTACTTGTCATGATACGCTTGTCGTCAAAGATTTACGACGATGGTTCAAAGAAAAGTGGGTGGATGTCAGTCGCACCGAAGATGGTAAGCACCCTCCATGTGGTAGGTCAAAGGCTAATACATCAAGTAAAGGCTATCCAAAATGTCGGCCAAGTGTGCGAGTAAGTAACAAGACACCTAAGACCAGTGGTGAAATGTCCAGCGGTCAAAAGAAAGCCGCTACTCAACGCAAGCGAGCCAAGAAGCAGGGAGTGGGTGGCAAACCGACGATTGTAAAACAAGTAACGACAGACATGGTTTGGCCGTTGTTGAAAAAAGAACCTTTTTACCAACAATTACGCAATAATTTTATTCTTAATCCCGATGATGAAAGTGATGATTCTTTAGGGGAATATCCAACTGATGACTTTTTACAATGGGCTGGCGAACATTATACTCGCCTTCACGAAGATGAGAATCATCCCGAAGAGTATTACAATTTATTAGAGGCTATAGAACTTGAAAAGAAAAGGCGAAGAGAAGGGTCATTTGACGGTATAGGCTATAACGAAGAAACAGCCTTTACCCGTAGCGAACCAATGGACATGGCTTGGCGGTTGCTGAAAACTCCAGTATCGCCCGAAGCCAAGCGGCACAAGATTGAATACGACAAGAAGTATGAATCCAACCCTGAGCGTGTCAAATATCGTGAAGAACTCAATGCTGAGCGTAGAAAGCGTGGTATTTATGGACACGGTGGGCCTGACATGAGTCATACGAAAAATCATACACTTGTAGCAGAGTCGCCTCATGCAAACAGAGCACGACATTTTAAAGAGCGTGGAACACTCAAAGGTCAGGTGGCTGTTGTGAAGGCGCTTGGAGATGAGGGTTACGGGGGGCGTAAAGTTCAATGTCCTAAATGCGAGCGTTATTTTTACGGTGAAAATGGTTTGAATAATCACAACTGTCAAAAGCCAATTAACTTCAATGCCCCAATTTCGCCCGAAGAAAAGAGAGACTTGTATCAATTCATTATGGGTTACGCAAACGACAAACCGAGCGGAGATGAGAACTGTCCTGCTTGTCAAGGTAAGGGAGAAATAGACGGAGACCCTTGCCCGTTATGTAGAGGTGGCTGATTGCAAGAATTTTGGGATGAACTCTTTTCACAACTTATCAAGGTCTGTGAGTGGAATTTGAGAAAAATTGAGGCAAGTCAAGATGGCTCGGTGGAGGCCATGTGTTTATTGATAGAGGCAGCCGAGCATTACCAATATATCCAACAGGCTTATGAAAAGAAATGCTATGGCGATATACATGTCGGACTCTTCTTTACCGATTGAGTCGGCATGGTCGGTCTTAAAAGGACACGACCCCGATAAAGTTGAGAAGATTCTTCCTCTTATTGTTCCGTTAGCATTAGGTACTTACGGTGCTTATCGTGGTTATCAAAATATAACCAACCCAAATGGCCCAGTTGTTACTGACCCTTTAACGGGTGGTTTGGTTATTCATGAACAAGTAGACCCTACGCTGGCAGGATATACAGCAGCCGGATTGTCGGGTTTAGCCGAAGGTGTAGGTGTTGGTGCGATTGGAAAAGTAGGGGCAAAGGCTGTAGGTAAAGTTGCGGGTAAACGAGCAGGTAAAATTGCTGCTGAAAGGAAATTGGCAAGAGAGGCTGCCGAAGCCGCTACACGACGACAACTCGCAAGGGAACAGGCCGAAATTGGGTACAAAGGGGCATTCCCGAATAAACCGGTAACGCAAGCGACTATGTATGACGAAGCATTAGACTTGGCTACAAGGTCGCCTTATGTCAATTCTATGTCAAGGCAGGCGGGTCAAGAGGCTGCTCGTCGTGGTGCAATTCGGGAAGGGTTTTATAACCGAGTCGCATCATCTGCCGGTAAATTAGACGATGCTATTCGTTTACCGGGATGGAAAACTGTTGGTGCATTAGGATTACTTGGATTGGGGGCAGGGAAGTTAATTTACGATAAGTTTGGAAACCCTTTTCCCACTGACCAAAGTTATAATCAAATCAATCAAAGTAATCAAGGTGTTGATTTTGGTCAAGGTATGCAAGGAAATGATACAAGTGCTGGTGCATTTGGTGCAGTTGGTGGACAAAGTAGTGGATTTGAACAAGATTATAATGTAAGCAACCTTCCCACTGCTAATAGCGCACTTACTGAGCGACGAGAAATTTGGAAGCCGGAGGAAGGAAGCGCATTTGAATCTCAATCGGAATATGGAATGAAACAAAAAGGTGATTTGATGTTTACATACAGAGCAGGCGATGAAATTAGAAAGCAAGTTGAAGAGTTGATGTATAAGGGTAAGTGTCCAGCCTGCGGCAAATCACCTTGTACATGCGATGATAAAGAAAAATCCATGTGTAAAGCATGCGGTGAAATGTCAAAAATGTGCGGCTGTGAAAAGAAGGCCGAAGATGGTAAAAAGCCTGCACACGGTATGGTTATTGTCATTGGCTCAAAGGCCACACCCGGCCCTTCAACCGAAGGAAAGCGAGACAAACTTGACTCTGAAAAGAAAGAAGAATGAACAACATGGGTTGGAGAGGCTCTCTCTCTCCTTTCCAACCCGCCTGATTTGTTATACCTAATAATTTATGTAGTCACAAAGAGTGGCATTGGTGAAGGGGGAATTCTATGCAGGCTGGCAGAGAACCAATTAATGAGCAAGACCAAGCCGAGATTCGGCTGATGGGATTAATTTTAACACAAGCCGTATCAATCGGTATCGCAATCGGTATTTTTGATGCGGATTTGTGGTTACAATTAGACGACCCAACTGTAAACGGTATCACTTATGCAATGGCAGCGTTTGCTGTGCAAGGTGTTGCTTACTATCTTTTCAAGATGTTTTTCCAACAAGGTATGGATGAGCGAGCACGAATGGCAACCCAAGAGCGAGAACGCAGAATGCGATACCGAAGCATGGAAATGAACTTTGATAGAAGGCGACAAGATATGGAATTACGCATGCAAGAAGCACAACTTGAGGCTGAATTGAACTGGATGGAAAAGAATCCGGGTCAAACTCCTCCGTGGATAGAACAGCGAGTTTACAGTGGCGGCTCAACTACGACTGATTTTATGCCGATGACTGAATTAAAGCCAACGACTCCCTTAAGTCTTGGACTTTCGTTTGAAAACGACAATGATAAGCAAGAACGAGAACGAAATGCCGATGGCACTTTCAAAAAGAAAAAGGAGAAGTGATAACTTATGGGTCGTATTTTCAAGACCCCAAGCGATGATGCAGTAGAAGAAACGCTACGAAGCATGCACATTGCTAATACTGTTGATGTTGCGTATGAACGAACATTAGGGTGGGTCAAAGTTGTTGTATTTTCTACAGCAACGGCCTTTGTTATTAGTGCATTTGAATACTATACTGATTGGAATCTTTGGCAAGCGACGGGTAACTGGTTAAAAAATAAGTTACAAGAATGGGCTGCATCTATCTTTTGAGGTTTTCACATGTCGGTCATGGGAGGTAGCGCACTTGTCGGTGGCATGGTGTTTGCACGAGAACTGTGGCACTATTGGAAACCTCGTCGTGTTGGCGTGTATGGCCCACCTATGGCAGGTAAAACAACACTTGACCGCTATCTTACGACGCCCGGTGAAATGGAAGATATTGGAATTGATGAGCGAACTAAGCATTTCAAAGTACCCGGATTAAACCGATTTTTACTTCCAAACCCTACTCGTAAGCGAGTTACATGGAAAGGTGATAAGCGTGTCGTGTTTTCAGCCGATATAGGTGGTCAAGAACGGTTTTGGAATCTATGGATTGACGATATGGTAAACCGACAAGTAGAGGCCATTGTTTTTTTATTTGACCACCGGGCGAATATGGGCGGAGATGACGCTGTACAAGCCGTTGGTGGTTTCAAATATCTTGTAGATGCGGTGCTTCATAGGCAATATCGCTATCGTAATTTGAGAAGTTGGGTGAGGGGGAAGAAATATGTACCAAAAATTGTTATGTTGGTGGCGAACAAAGCAGACCAGTGGTGGGATGACTCGGCCAATATCTTATGGCAGCAACAACGACTTGGCGAACACAAGGTATTTGACCCCTTTAGAGAAGAACTCATCCGCCTCCAAAAGGCGGGTATTCCTACGAAGAGGGGAATGATGGCGACCAAAATAGGATGGAATGTTGAAAATACAATGCTTGATTTATTAACATGAGGTGAAATAATGATACGATTTGGAGGATATGGTAGAATACCGCAAAATGATATGAATTTAGCAAACATGAGTCAGGCTCATCTTATGGCATTAGGTCAGCAAGGTAATGCCAGTCATGAACAATTGCTTGAAATGCAGGCTGCACAGCAAGGAATGCGAGAGGCAGCCAAGCAAAATATAGAAGTTCCAAAGGTTAATTTTTATCCAAGCCGCCATCCTGACCCTCGTAAGGCACGAAAGCAAGATATTCGTAACGCACGAAAACTACTGACACCGACAAAGCGCAATATTTTCAATCCTTTACGCTGGGTTTGGGGTATGAAATACCGATATAATCGCCAATCTAATCTCTGTGTCATTGATGGATGCAATTGTGAAGAACTTATTACATACGATAACCTGTATGCGAAGATTTGTGACGAAGAAACGGGTAAAAGTTTGTGGGAAATGTATTGGAGAAACCCCGTTACACAGACACCGGAAGCCTTTGTAGCACGAGAAAAGGTCACAAATGGGTCTAAAATGAAGGGTACATATTGCCCTGAACACCTTCATTTATACCATTTATTGTGTAAATGGGAAGCAGAATCGGACAAAGACCACAATAAAACCAAGTCAGGGATGAAAGAAATGGTCAAAAAAGGGGTATCTACAGTGGCAGTTCCTATCTCAATTGTCAAGAAAAAGGACAATACACCTGAACTTTTGAAGAAATATGAGCCATTTTTCATGGAATTAGAGAAAGATACAAAGACATATCCCGGTATTAGTCTACTTCATTACAAAAACCCTGAGACAGGGATTAACGATGTGACCATGATTGTCTTTGATTTGCGTCTTTTTCAAAAGGAAATGGCTGATATGAGTCCAAGTTTGGCGGATGCTATTACACAATTAGGCATAACACAGCATCCTTTACCCAGCGCAGGGCAGTTATCTACCAATCAGGTTATGAATCAAGACGGTTTGCCTAATGACGAGCAGGGTCTCTTTACATAGTGAGGTGAAATAATGCTATTCGGAAATAATCAACAAAACGGGGCGCTTAATTTGGGCGTACAAAGTAATGGTATGCAAGGTGGAATGATGGGTAATCCGTTTGCACCACAAGGTGGAATGATGCAACAGGCTCAAAATAATCCTTTTATGGGCGGAATGATGGGCGGAATGAATATGCAACAAGGAATGATGCAACAACCAATGATGCCTCCGAGCGAAATGGATATACAGTTGGCTTTGATGAGGACACTTGCACCGATTGACCGATTTCTTGTCGGCCCTCAAATGGTAGTTTTTCTTCAAATGTTGAATGACCTTGTGAGTTTTTCAGTGCTTGAAATCCTTAAGAGTGCTGAATTTATTATTGACGATAAAGAAGGTAAGATGAAGATGGATATTACTTCTCTACCAAGTCATCTACAGACGATGAGTGCTGAGAATGTTACAGGTCAATTCAATTCATTACAGATGGCAAGTCAACAGAACATCCAAAATGCAGAAATGCAGCAACAGCAGATTACTGCTTTTGCTCAACAATCTATGATGGGTGGCGCTTTGAACGCTGCGCTTATGGATGAAGGCTTATTGAATAAGGCTGGCGGTGCTGCTGGTAGTTTCATGGGCAAGATGATGGGAACACGGTGATACTATGAAAGGATATGACCCTATGATTGGATTTTCAGGCACAGCGATGGAGATTTTTGCACCCAAGAAAAGCGTTATCATTGATATGATTATGGTTCAATTACTGACCATCATTGTAACGCTCGGTGCAATTCTACTTACCGCCAACGGTAAACTTGAAAGTGATACAATGGCTTACCTCGTAGCAGGTTTATTTGGTGCTTTCTTTATGCTCGGTGGCATTTATTCCCGCATCTCCGAGATTTAGTACCCTGCCCCATTTCTTTAGAGGGCATTCGCTGGAAGTTAGGCTTGTCTTAACTCGTAGTTGGCAACCGCATTCTGTGCATCTATAGTCTTTCCAACTCGGACATGCTTGGCAAATTGCTAATCGTTCTTCTTGAATTGCTTGTGGAACATAACGCCTCATCATCATATCTCGCCCTGCTCTTGAAAGTGATTTTGCCGTTTCTATAGACACAGGTACGCCCATGATTTTAGGCTGTGCTCTTGGTAATTTCATAGACATCCCTAAAGCGTATAATTCAAAAAGGTTATTCATAAGCATCACCTGCGATAGCCTATGGGAGGAGTTCGGCAGACCAAGCGTTCTTGTCCTTTTTGTCAACATGACGAGCGGGATGCGCTTGAGCAGAACATCATTGATGGCATCGCTAATCCCCAAATTATGGATAAAGACTTGGGTTGGAGAGCCAACACAGCCGAGCGACATATGAAGAACCATGTCGGTGATTATCATTCGGAAGCCAATCATTCGTGCTTAGTATGTACCAGCGATGATAGACGAGCGTTAGAAGTGGCTTACTTTGAAGGAGAGCGCACCAGTGATGACATTGCTGATGAATTAGATTGCAGTGAAGATTCGGTCTATCGTCATATGAAACATCACTTCCAACCTTTAGTCAAAAAGAGTTCTGCGGCTATCGTTGCCATTGAAGTTGGTAAAGAAGTTGATATTCTACGAGATAATGTTCAATCATTGAATGGTAAGTTGGCTCAATTTATGAGCGAAACGAATATTCACGATGATGGTGTTATTAGTGATATGGTTAAGTTGCATAAAGAAGTCCGTGAAACGCTCAAAGATTTATCTAATTATCAAGAAAAATGGGCAGAGCCTACAACAAATGTGGCTCATAACACTATCAATGTCCTTAAGGTTGAATTAGGAAAAGAAAGCCCCGATGTTTGGAAGCGAGTTAAAGCAAGTTTACTCGCTAACGGTGACGGAACAATTGATGAGGATATTCTTGACTTAGTGTGAGGTGAAAAAAATGCCAGCGACAGGTTCGGACACACGCATGTATTCACCTCGCAGTGAATCTAATCTTGGTTGGTCAAAAGACGAAGATGATTCAAAATACGGTTACGGTGACCCTGAGCAAGCAGAAATGGCTCGTGACAAAAAGCAGGCTGAAAACGAAGCCTCAACGATGAGCGAAGAACTCCCTCATCTTCAAATTTCAATTCCCGAACCTACTCCTCCGTTGATGCCACCAATGATGCCCGAAGAGGAAGAAGAACCTCCGATGATGGATGACCAGTTTAACGAAGGTCAGCAATTTGGTGCGATGACGGGTATGCCTGATATGGGTAACTTGAGTCTTGGGGCTGCCACAGGAACAATGCCAGCACCGGGCGGTATGCTCGCTACTGGTGAGCCGATGGAGGATGCTTGGAGTAGTTTACTAAAAGCACGACTTGACCAAATGCAAGGTGGTGATGATAAAACTTGGACTCAACCACAATACGAAACACAACCGGGCGGCTCTCGTATAGAAACGGCTACTTCTCGTCGTGCTAAATTACATTCAAGATACATTGCCCCTTCTAAAAAACGAGGCTTAGACCAAGCGCCACTGAGTGTTCACCGAACTCACTTAGGTATTTCAACAAAGCAACCGCTTCGCTTATTTCCACAAAAATACGGGCAACAACAGGCTACACAGGCTCGTCGTAAATTGATGGGTAACATCCCACAAAACCCTGCTGGGCATGGCTTGGGTGCTGAAATTCATTATAATCCAAAAGACCCGATGGTTGCCTCACCTCAAGGATTGCCAATCAGCGAACCACGAGAACCAATGATGCGTGGAGGCTCGTTTGCTAAATCAAGCGATATAGGTGAGATTCGTAAAGATATTGAAGAGGTTCAAAAGAAAATGAACTATATGCAATTCACACAGATGCGTCGTTTGGTCAATGAACTTAAGCAGGCATTGGAACAACGAGAGAGGAGTAAGAAAGCCGCCATGTCAAGCGAACCCGGTCAAAACAGAGAATCAGGGCATCGTGAAGCCAATGATTCAACCACACGACCCGAAGGTGCGACAGAAGATATGGAAAACGACCCAAAGAATTGGGGCGCACCCTCCCTTCTCTTTGCTTCAAGAGGTAGCGGGAGGGTAGGCTGATGTGGAAAGTTCACCTACCTGCAACCAGTTATTTGCTCAAGCAAACTCAATTTTTTGGTACAAATCATTTTCTTCAAGCCCTTCACCCTACACTCAAAAAGTCAGCAGGTTTGACTTTCATGGGTAGAGGGATTCAAGAAGAACACGGATGGTCACCTACAGATGCAGGTATCAATCCTGACCCAAATCAACCCGACCATCCACCGTGGAATCATGACCCTAAGACGGGGGAGTTACTTGAAGGCGGTCAACATCCCATTGATTTTGTCCATAGTAAGTTACAAGAGACTTATATGATGAATCCTCAAGAAGCAGCCGAAGTTCTACAACGAGCAATTGACCGCTATAATAGTAGACAAATAGGTGACAAACATATGTTACCGAGTTTTGATAGCCCTGAATGGCGCAAAGTCGTCATCGGCCCTCACTATGGCAACGAAGTTCCTACACATGCAAGGCAGATAAGAGCAGCACCATCTGTTGAAGGTGGGCCGAGTCCGTTGATTACTTACGCATATAACAGAGGCAATGTAGAAGGTGGTGCGACAGGTCGGTGGATTGACAGCGGCTTTGTTCATATGAATAGAGAGTTGGGAGAGGTTTTAGAAGAAGAAGGATTTGACCCCAAAGGACAACATTATGTCACTTACCCTGCTTTGAAACCCGGCTCATTAAGTGGTGGAATAGTTCAATCCATTTCCCCCACTGATTGGAAACAGTACCTTAGTTCAGGTCAGTTGCATCCTCGTTATTTATCATCAGAACAACAGCAAACATTGTCACAGAACCGATTACATCCCGAATTCCACCCACATCAATTGGCACGATTGTTACCTGATTTTCTTTATCAACCGTCAAGAGCAGGTGGTAGACCGAATAAAGAAGGAATATCGGGTGGTTTAACTGGTGAAACATTAAATAATTATCTTGCTCAAATGGGTATTACAGAACATGATTATAGCCCCGAAGAATTAAACGATATAGCAAAGTTAAGAGTTACACGATTATTATTTCAACCCGGCACTCATAGTTTAAATGAAAAAAGCACCGGACAAGGTATCGCTTCTCATTTAAAAGTGCTTAGACAAGCAATCGGAGTAAATGAAAATGACCCAAATAGAAGATTACACTTACAACATATAGCAAGCACTCCTACTAACATACCTAATAATCAGTTCAGTCGGTCAGCCTATACACGAGGAAAGGACATTGCAGTGGATATGAGTCTTGCTGCTGGTAATAGAATGACGCAATTAGGGATGAGTCAAGACGACGCACTTAGTGAAGTCGCTTCCTTAATGAGAAATGCGGGTGGTCAGTCAGTAGAGCCTGAAAAGCGACAACGGGCTGAACAACTGTTTGGCCTTTTACTTGGCGCTACGGGTCATGAAAACTTTTCATTTGGTCAAATACCGACAAGTTATGAAGAGCATGGGCTTGAAACCACACCGATTGAGTTCGGTCATAACGAAGCCCCATCACATTGGCAACCTCGTATTATTCAAGGTCATGAATTATCCCCTGTCGGAGATGGGAGAACTCCATTGAGTCAAATTATCCAAGAGCGTGGCACACCCACTGCGCCTGTCGCACCCGCTGCACCTGCACCTGCACCTGCACCTGCACCTGCACCTGTCGCACCCGCTGCACCTGCACCCGCTGCACCACCTATGCCCGGTATGGTCTCGGTTATTCCCGGTGCAAGAAGAGCCACACCGCTTGAAACGGCTTGGCAAGAAATGCGAGAGCAACCAGCAAGTCAAACCTTTTTTGACATTGGTTCGGGTCAGTTGGTTCAACGCAGTTTTGATGTCAGTAGTGGTATAGATGAAATCAAAAAGAAAATGGGTTACTTTGATGGTTTTCTACGAGGTGGTAAATCATGAGTAAAGTGCTTGTTAAAGCCGTAGAAGTAAGGCAACCTATCGGTGCTGGCTCGCCTGTTTTAGTTTTGGGCGGTGGTGGAGGTAGAGGTAATCATGCTCGTACATATCGTGAAAGTCTTGGCGGTCTTGCTGGTGGACTTGTTGGCGTTGCAGGTGCTTTAACTGGACAGCATCGTAGTTTGGGCGGATTAGCGCAAAGTATGGTGAGTAGCGGTAGTCAAGGTGCAGCATTAGGTAGAGGATTGGGGAGAGTTTTTGTAGGTCGTGAAGGGCAACAATTAGCCAATAAACGCCAACAGTTAGCAAATGAATATGCGGCTGCAAGAGGCGGTGAGTTTGAACGATACGGCATAGATGCGGATAAAAGAACTCCAAACACACGGTTTGGTATAGGGCGACAACAAAATTACATGGCTGACCGACTTGCACAATTGAATGAGGCAAGGGCCAAAGAAGAGGCTATGAATAAAGTAAGGCGAAATATGCAAGCAAAAGGTTGGGGTGAGGAACAAGAGCGTAATGCCGGTATAGGTGCTAATTTCGTGACAGTTATGGAAGCGATGGGTAAAACGCCCGAAGAGGCAGGTAATTATGCGGCACAAGGTGCTGCTGCTGCTCAGAGTGGACAAGGTACAATTCGTGTAGTAGATGCAGCAGGGAATGTTGTTCATAATAACGCTCAACAAGCAGTTATACCTCAAGTTAATGCCCTCCCTCCACCAACAGATAATGCTTATCAGAAAATCAAAAACATTGAAGATGCGGGTAATAAAGAAGCCATTGAAACGGGTACTGATATGAAAGATAACGAGTTGGGAGATAACGAGGTGGAAGTTATACCACCAGCATCTAATCAGGGAGGTATGACTGGGCGGCAAAGAGATACAGTAACACAACAGTTGTTAGCGGGTGGCTTTTCTGAACAGGAGATAAATAACCTGTTTAATGGGCAAAGGAAATCACCATTTGGCGAGGAGTGATGAGATGTGGCTGACGATGTTAATCAACTCATCCTTGACATGGACACACAGATGAGTAAGAAGTCGTTTGAGTATTTTTTCACTGAGATTCTTGAGTTTGAATTTTCATACCATCACGATTGTTGGCTTAAAGGACTTAACGGCAACCGTTACTACTGTGTTAAGGCTTCTCGTGACCACGGCAAATCTGTATTCTTTATGTCGTATGCTCTTTGGTTAGCCGCTTTTACGCCCAATACGCATGTTATGGTTTTTAGTCACTCGTTAGAACAGACACTTGAGCACATGCGATTTATTCGTAATAATATTGAATCAAGTGATATTCTCAAAGGGCTTAAGCCACAAGGAAAACCGTGGGCAAAGTCGTACTTTGAGTTTACTAATGGCTCTCGTATTATGGCAAAGTCAGTTGGTGGTGCTACTCGTGGTTTCCACCCGGATGTCGTTGTGTGTGATGATATTCTATGGGGAACTACGGCTTCCGAACTTCAACGAGCCGCTGATTGGTTCTATACTGTTTTACTTCCTGTTCTTCACCACAGCGGTAGATTGATGATGGTCGGTACACCGTTTAGTTACAACGATTTGTATGCTGAACTTGAAAGCAAAGATACCTTTACTGTAGAAACTTATCCGGCTATCAATGCACAAGGTGAAGCACTGTGGCCTGAGCGATGGAATCTTGAAGCCCTCAAACAGCGTGAAAATTCAATGCCTGCGATTAAGTTTGCTCGTGAGTATTTGTGTGAGCCAATTCACGATATGTCAAGTATGTTCCCAATGAACTTACTTGAGAAAGCACGAGACCCGAATCTCAAACTCATAGACAAAGCCGAGTATGAATATGACGATAATGGAGAAGCAACTGGTATATTTGGTCAACATTTTATTGGCTATGACCCTGCTATCTCGTCGGATAAAAATGCAGACTACACGGCTATGACGGTGATGCGAATGTTACCGGGCGAAGAGACTAAGCAACTCATTCATAGTGTTCATGAAAAAGGTCTTTCTTCTATGGCACAAAAAAGGACAATGGTTTCATTGAACAATAAATTTCAACCCGATTTGATTGAACTTGAAGGTAATAACTTTCAGCGTATGTTAGAAGCAGAAATGCGTGAAATGGCTGCGGATATGCCAATTAAGATTTTTATGACAACACGAGCCAAGAAAGAATCTATGTTCATGAGTCTACTACTGGCCTTTGAACAAGGGCATATCAAGACACCTTTTGGTGATGAAAAAAGCAAAGAATTTACAAGAACGCTTGAAACCCAGTTAAGTCGTTTTGGAATGCAAAAGAATGGTCGTTTAGAATCTGTGGGTAGTCACGATGACTTGGCCGTGAGTGTGGCTTTGGCAAATTGGGCGACAAAAGAATTCAGGGGCAACATCGTATTACTTGATGATTATCTTGACGGAGTTGATGATTGGTTCGGAGATGTTGACCAAAATCATGTTGCGGGGGCAAGTTGGTTTACGATATGATTAAGTGACACCAAAAGTTGGGGTAGAATGATGTGGCCGAGTTTGTCTGTTGGGAACTTCACCGAAGTTGTTGATATGGAGAATGATGTTCTCACTACCATCGCTTCCAGTCTAACATCTCATCCTCGTGTTGATGCGACCATCGCTAAATCAATCGCCTCCCAATCAATGATTTTTACAGAAAATAATACTCCAAAGCCGCAATATGCACCTTTTTCACCTACTGGAGATGGTTGGTTTGAAGATAAAATTGGTAAAAGTGCCAGTGAAATTATCAAAGATTTGAGGAAGGCACGACGAGTATTCAAAGAAGATAAAGATGAAATTGATAGCATCATCTCAAGTGTACGAGCACTTAAAAGTGCGGAAGTTGACGCAACGCTTAGTCGTTTATCGTGGTCAGAGCCTTATCAAGAAACGATGAGGAAAATGGGATTGAGTGATAAAGATTTGAGAGCCTTGCGGTTATTTGGTGAAACTCGTAAATCCGGCATTATGCGAGCGTGTAATACATGGGATAGCGCAGAAGATGCCCTCTCTAAGTTAGATGATTTCCAAGATGTATGGGGCGAAGAAGAAAAATTAGCATGGGTCGGTGCTATGCAACAAAAACAAGATGCGAGAAAGATGTGGAAAACAGCCTTGCATCAATTTGATACGCTTTCCAAAGAACAACAGAAATGGCTACATCTTGCTAAGGAAGAGATTGAAGATAAGGGTGCAATGTCAGCAAGAGCCATTACGAGTAACCTTATTGAAAAAGGCGTACCAAGATTAAATTCAAACCGACTTTCAAAACTACTTACCATGTATGGAGAGGAAATCAATATCATCAAAGGACATCGTAAGGGTGAATTTATGACGCTCAACCGTGATGGCCTTATCATCAAAGATACATGGTCATATGCAGCCGGTTTCCTTGATGCTGATGGTTATATCACAATTACTGAGCGTGGTGAGCCACGAGCAGGTTTTATTGCTACAGGTGACAGAGGTAGAATGCACTGTGAAGAATTGCACAAAACTATCGGTGCTGGTGTGTTACAGTTAGACCAAAAAGTGTTCAAAGATGGTCAACGAAGCCAACACCGTGTCAGTTTTTATTCCAAAGATGATTTAACAAAACTACTCAGTAACATTACACCACATCTCCGTATGAAAGATATGCAAGCAAAAGCGGTCATTGCTTACATTAATGAATCCGACCCCATCCGTAAAAATCAATTAAAACGGTTTGTCCAATTTTCAAATCGTGATGGAACGGTTAAAGGCGAGGAGTCGCTGCGAGAGTGGGGAGTAGACCGTGATACAGTCATCAGTTGGGCGGAGGAATTGTAATGGCAGAAAAGGGTAGAGTAGGTAAATTGCTTGAATCAATCGGTAGTCCGTTCCGTAGAAGAACAACTCCCGAACCACAGATGCCGTTATGGACAACGGGTATTCAAGAGCCTGTGCTTGTTCAAGGTATTACTATCCCTGCTCTTTACTCAGTAGCCAATGAAAATTTGATTTTAAGAACAGTCTTGAGCACATTGCAACAGGAGATTTTTCGCAGAGGTTATTATTGGGAAAAGAAATTCCAAAAGAAATGTACAGCCTGTGATGCAGAATTCAAACACGATGTTGACGAATGTAAAGACTGTGGCAGTATGGATTTGATTGAGCCTGACCCAAATCAACTGGTGTATGCAAAGTGGCTCTTAGACCAACGGAATTCAATGGAACAGACTTTCATGGATGTGTTAAGAGAAATAGAATACGACTTAAACATCACCGACGATGCGTTCCTTATCCTTATCAAAGAATATTACATAGACCCTGAAACGAATGAAATGGCGTTTTACCGTGTCAAAGAAGTGGTAAGAGGTGACCCTATCTTTATGCGAATCATTGCAGATAAGCGTGGTGTAAGAGGTGGTCGCTTCCGTGTATGTCCGGTTCATCGTACCGAAGTCAAATCATATTCGGAAGAGGATAAGTCATGCCCGACTTGTGGATTTGATATGGAAGATGTTCACCATGTCAATACAGCAGGGAGTGGTAAAACGCAGTATTACTTGAAAGGAGAAGTTATCCATGTCAGTAAATACCAACCTTCTAAATTGTATGGCCGAAGTCCAGTATCAACTCTTTGGCGACAAGCCATGACACTTACTGCGATGGACAATTACATGTACACGGCTTATTCAAAGCGTAGAATCCCACGAGGTATCTTGAGCATTACAACAGAAAATCTTGAATCAATGAAAGCGTTTTGGAAAGCCACTGATGAAAAACTTGAGCGTGACCCACATTACATTCCTAAAATCGCTACAGAAGGTAATGGAAAAGGCGGTGTGAATTGGGTTAAGTTGATGGATAGCCTTGAAGAAATGCAATACATACCTGCTCGTGATGAAATGAGGCAACGGATTGCTGCGTTCTATGGTGTGTCTAATGTCTTTATGATGGACACAGGTAAGTCAGGTGGTCTTAACAACGAAGGTATGCAAATACTTGTCACTAACCGAGCCGTTGAGTTTGGGCATAAAGTCTACACAAAACATTTGTTTCCTCGCTTAACAGAGCAAATGGACATCAGCGATTGGGAATTGACACTTTATCCAAACGAAGAAGAAGATGAAGTTACACGCCTTCGTCGTGATGAGATGGAAGTCAACATTGCACAGCGTATGATGATGATGGGTTATCAACCGACGCTTGTTGAAGATTCAAATCGTGATATTCGTTTTATTTACAAACAACCTGACCCAGCGCAACAACCACCGATGCCACCTCAAGGCGGTATGCCGATGGGCGGTATGCAAATGGGCGGTGGTATGGGAACGCCCGGTGCATTACCAAGTCGCAACATTCCTCCGGCCTTAGCCGCTCAAATGGGTAGGGAATCCCAAGTTCCCGGTATGGCGAATCCCGGTGGAGAAGGTTTTGGAATGAGAAATAGAGGCCCAGCAAGTCCTCAAAATAGAACCAGTATGGGTGCAGGCGCACCGTTTTCAAGCGTTCAGCAAAATGGCGCACCAATGGGTGGCATAGAGCAAGCAGCGCAGGGAATTATTAACGCACGAAACATACGGGGCGCTTAGGAAGTTTAAAGTCAAGTAGAGTAGTGGGGAATTGTAATGGACTTGAAGAAGTTAGACCCGATGGCACGAAAAATGCGCTCTCATGTTGATGAGTTTTACAAGGCGCTTGAAAGTCAAGATGGTGTGTCAGCAAGAACACACATCAATGAAATCATGAAATATGCTGACTATCTTAGTCAAGACATTGAGGCTACTGTTATCAAATCGGATAAGATGGCCGGAGTCAATGATATTTACGCAGGTGGCGTTCCAATCCGCAAAATGAACGAAGTGCAGAATATTCACACTGCTACTGAAAATATCTTGCCCGGAACGATTCGCACTGCTCGCTTTGGTAACCTTAACCGAAGGTTGAACAACCGAACACTGTGAGGTGAAACTGTGACAGAAGAGAGAGACAATGTTGCAGAACGATTGATGAGTGCTTTGATTACAAAGATGGAATCAATGGATGCAGGTCTAAAGGATTTACAAGCAGAAAACCGAGAACTCAAAAAGATGCTCGCCAATCCTTCTAACATGCTAAGAAAGGCAGGTTTTGTTGTGGCTGCTACTCAGCGACCTCAAGACATTCTACACGATGGGCTTAGAGAAGATTTTGACAATCGTATCTTAAAGACTCAAGATGGTTCGTCTATCAGCGTACCACAAACAAATGCAGACTTCCACAATATGGATTGGTCGGAGATTCATGCATTGGCAGAGCAAGCCAAAGAATCGGGCGCAATCGGTAACCCAATGGGAATGGAGTGATAAACATGAGACCACGATTTGAGCAAGCAAATGACAAAGTGTATGAATTACTAAAGGCCGCTAAGGATTTAGAAGGCCGTATTGCTAAGAAAGAAGGCTCTCAGCCGGATTACAGTGGTCAAAAAGAAGGCTCAACTCAAGGTAGTGCTCGTTTTGAAATTCAACCTGCCGGTGTTCCTAACCAATATTATAGCACAAACAATACCATCCCCGAAGTAGAAGATGTGAAGAACGCAGGCGCAATCTCCGAATCAAGCAATGTGCTTGATAAGAACCCATACTATCCAACTGCATTTAGCACGACTGGTGCTTTAGAGAATACCGCAGGCGGTGACGGCCCAACAATGACCGATTTGAAAAAGTCTGTAGACCGACTTTCCAGCCGTTTGCTTTGAACGGCTGGTGATTATAATGCGTGAAGGGCCATTAGAAACTCTTGACAGACATCGTAATACATTTACGAAGTCTCTCATAGATGGTATTGGTAAATTTGACGCAGGTGCTGACTTTTACTTTGCAGCCATTAGTGCTGAGCGAAATGGTTACATTTTGAGTAAAAGCGATGAAGCCCTCCTTAATATGTTTAATTCGGTTATTAAGAAAGAAGATGATGCCCCAGTTACTTCTTCTAATTTTGTTGACCTTGAAAGGGAGGCAGAACAGGGTCAATTAAGGGCGCAAGGAACAAGTGAGCAAGGTATGGGTACTGTTTTGGCCCAAACAGGTGGGATTAATTTATCCGATAACCCCAGTTATGATGAGGAGAGAGTTATACCTCCGATGCCCGGTCAATCACTTGCGGGTAGACAGATGAGAATGAGTGAAGGTGAAGCGAGTGACCCTTATGCTTTTCATAATTTTCTTGGCTCGGATATGAATCCACTACATGGCGAAATGCATAACATTGTTGGAAATTTCTACCATGATGAAGATGGATTTTCTCAAAGTGAAAAAGATGCTGAAAAAGAATCCCGCTGGGAATCGCATGTGGGTGATGAACTAAACCCTGCTAAGTTTTTATTAAACGATTCTTTTTATCAAAAGTTAGATACAGAGCATGGCACAAACCATGCACTTTACCTTCATGATTACAACAGTTGGAAAATTAATAATGCAAAAGATGTTGATAACATCACACGGCATTTGGAAGAGCAAGGTGCTGATGAAGAACAAATTGAGCGTGAGTTAAAAAACATACACATTAATCAAAAGAAACAAGAGTGGAAAAGAAACTTAGGTTTAATGGATTACTTGTTTGGATTAGAATGGCTTACTCCGCAAGAACGCAATGATTTTTATCAACATTTACAAACAAAGGGAATCAAAGAAGCGTTTAAAACGAACCGTTTTCCTAACAATCCAAATTTCATTCCGAGAACTATTCGTAATTTCCATCAACGCTTTTCTCCATTATACGATATGTGGATTCGGCATCCTGACAGGCCGGGTCATGGGATAGAAACTATGCCAATTGGTTTATCCGAAGAGGCTTCATATGTATCTCCTGAGTTAAACTACCAAGCATTACTTGAGCATCAACCACCCGGTAAAGATGAACGGGCATGGGAAAGAAGCATCTCTCATTTCAATAGAATGATTGAAGATATGAACACGGTCACTGGTGATAATAAAAGAAATATCCTTCCCAGTGAAGTGCCTTATGTGAATAAGGATGGGAGTATTGATTATGTTCCGTTAGAAAAAAGAGTCACAGTTGGTAAAGATGCCAAAGGTTTGAAAGCAGAAGGTACGCAGAAATACTTTCCCGGTTATGAATCATTAAAATTGCTGCTCGGTATTGATGAGAATCACAATCTTTACCCTCAAGGTCAACACCCAATATGGGGTGAATTATGGGATGGTGGAGAATTCTCTCAAGATGAAGTTGATGAGATTATGAAAAAACGCCAACTCAGTGCTATTACCAATGTCAATTCGGGCAGAGTAGCACGAGCGCATTCACCTATACATTATGGTTTTGCCATGAATCCTGATTCATACGATTATCTTGATGATAACGAAACGGCTTCTACTTATTGGCATTTACCATTTGTAGGAAAAGGTGGTCTTGCTAAAAATCCAAATGAATTGTATAATCTACTTCACCACCATAGTCTACTTTACCGTAAAAAAGAACAAGCGAAAAAAGAACCATCTTTTGATGTAAGTGGATATTATGGTCAAGATTTTATTCCCGAAGAGGAAGAAGAGCAAGAAGATTTAGAATACGAACCTCATATAGAAAATAACCAAGAACATAGTTTACTTTTCACAAGAACACCGAATAATATTTCAGTGCGAAGTAAATTAGGAGATATACGGGGTGATTATGAACAATACGGTGAATTATTGGACATAGGTATGTTACCTTATCTTGCACCGTTTGGTCAAAAAGAATCCCAACTCTTTAGTCAAAGAAGTAAGGGTAAAGAAGTAAGAGCAGCAGTATCGGCCAGCGACCCGATGTTAAGAGATTCTGCTTCGTTACTCAACCCTCACAATGTGCATATGTCAAGTCGCATAAAGGGATTAAAAGGTCAAAATGCACAATTTGCACGACACGCTTCTACAGTTGATTCGGCTGATAATAATGAAATGTACAAATTATATCATAATGCTCGCTCTACGGGGGAATTTAGCGCCCTGCATCATAAAATTTTACAAGGTGAGGGTTTTGGAAATCTACGAGTTGCTCATCCTTTTGTTGGCAAAGGTAGTTCCGGTGATGATGAATCAATGGAAGCACAAAGCGCCCATTCTTATCACAATATTGGCACAATGTTAGGTTTTGCACAACCACCGATGAATCCACAAAGAGATGTGTTAAACATCAATGCTGGCAATATCAATCCTACTTTGGCTTATCATAAAGAGGACTTTTTACCATTAAGAAGTACAAAACAAGGTGTAAGTCAAACTGATGAAGAAAATGAATTAAAACAGTTAGATGAGCAATTTGAAAGAGATATGGCGATTGCGCCTTCCGATGATGTCAAGGATTTACTTGAAGAAGAATATCAGCGAAGGAGAGCACGAATTCAACAACGATTTAAGCGCACATGGCATACGCCTTCGGAGTCATTAGCAGGGGGAGGGTTTGCCGATAAACTAAATCCAAGTGGTGAGGTCACACCTGTTCTTAGTACGCAGCCTCTTAGTGGAACAACAGAATATGGTGAGATAACAAATGAATACGAAGAGGCAATTGCTCAACTTACTATGTTGGAAGAAAGTAAGGAAATTCGTGAAGAAATCGGTGATGAGCGTGGTGCAAATGCAATTCATAGTCAAATTCAAGAACTTAACAATAAGATTAGTGAACTTGAAAGTCAATTAGAAACTGGAACTATGACAGGGCAACGGTTTAGCCCTGACGGTCATGACTCAACTTTGGAAAACCGACTTGTGGCCGATACAAATGCAATTACAGCAGCAGCAAAGCAACTTAAAGAAATGATTCGCACATCCGACCCTGAGTTGCACGATTTTATCTTTAATCCCAATGCTGACCATGAAACGGCTGAGGCAAACATGAGAATGTTTGCAAAAATGGCAAATGATTATCTCAACACTGTGCCGCATGAACAACATGGTATTCATACACAAGCAATGCAGAATTATACAGAAGAGGGTTTGAGTGGACAAGTTGATGACGGTATTCAAGTTAAACATGCTCTTCAACAGCATCCTCATCACGCTAATTTACAAAGTGGAGACATTGATGGATTCATGACGCAGTTAGGTCTTGACCCTAATGAACACTATGCAAGGAAAACGGTTACTGATTATTTAGAAAACATCCTTGTACCTGAGTTACAACAAGACCCCTCGTTTTCTGCCCCCGTTATGACGATGCGCCAAATTATTCAGCAACGATACCCTGATATGGACATTGACAAAGCACATGAGTCGCTGAAAAAAGACCAGCGTGTGCGTGATACTAATTTCCTTAAAATAGTCAATGCTCTTTACAACAATATTGGTCACAAAAGTAGTGATGAGCGTAATGACAAAATTGGAATTCATCATTTCCTCGCATACAACGCTGACCCAAGACCGAGTAAAAAGCGAGAAAAGCCCGAACAGGATTTACTCCCTTCTGCTGGCGGAAAGGGCATGGCAAAGTATGAAAATGATTATTGGAATGTCAAGCAAAAACTTGATTCTCTTATCACAGACATTCCTTCAATCACTCCACCAAAGGTGGTAACTGAACGAAAGCGTGGTATAAGGCCAGTTCCTGTAGACCAATTCGGTACAGATTCTCACTCTGTGCATAGTCTGTATAATTCAACGGGCTTTGCTCATGAATTCGGTGGATGGTGGCATCCTACTTTTAGATATAAAATGTCAAGAAAGGGTGATGTGCAAATCATACCTGTACCCGAAGGACATCCTCAACTATTAGTTCAACCGTTGGGTAAATTTTGGGAGGCGGTTGCGCCCGAAGAATGGATGACCATGCTTCGCCATCCCGACCATCAAAGTCAGCGAGACCGATTGAACACACAGGAAAAAATGGGCGCTCAATTTAAAACCGACGAATACATGAGTAGTCGTAATATGGATGCTCGTTCTGTTCATAAATCGGATGTCGGATTGGCTGACCTTACCAATCCCGACATTATACGAAAAGAGATTGGTAACAAAGTTCCGATTCTTCAACCCATGCATCGTATTTTTGAATTAAGCGACCTTGAAGAGTTGCGAGGATTCACAGGTGATTGGATTGTGTCTCATATGCCCGAAGGTGAACGAGGGTTTGTGAAAAAGGAAGATGACAAAATTACATGCGATTCCTTTACACTTAGTGACGAAGATAAGGAGAACTTCAAGAAAGTCACAGACAAAGACTACCAAGTTGATGTTATCAAATTAGATGACGGTTACTATATTTTTGATGTCATTAAATTTGGTGATAAAGAAGTGCATAGCGAACCACTTAATGACCGTATCAAAGTCTTACGAGGTGGGATGGAGGGTATTGAAAATATCCATACACCGAGCGCAAGTGATACTCGTTTGACTGATGATGCCGGACTTAAATCAATTGTAGATGATTTGAGTAAGACCTACGATGGACTTTTGTTACGAGATGCTAAGTCAGTGTATATGGTTGGCGAACTCCGCCACCCCAAATGGGTTATGCTCAAGCCCGGTCAAGATGTGGTTTTACGAGTTTTAGAGCGTAGAGGCAGTAGCCCTTACACTTACCGACTTGGAACTGGGCCGATTACTCAAGAAGATAAAATTGGAGATAGAGCCGTAGAATCCGATGGCGAGATATACATGGATGTCGGAGTTGCTTTCAATAGCCCTGAAAAGTTTAACGAAGGTGACCATGTAAGAGTTAGTGCTGCAAATGTAAGTAAGGTAGAAGGTGTTGATAACAATAATATCTACACATTAACAGGCTCTAAGATTATTGGCGAAGCCGAAGGTGAAGGGCTTGTCAGTAGAGAGACTCTTGATTTATTGGCGAAAGCCGAAGATACGCAATGGCTCTGTGAAGTTCAAAGTGCAAAGTCAGGCATTCGCATCAACATGCCTCAAGGAGATGTCGTGTATAAGTGTACACAAAGTGGTCATCAATGGATGGTGCATTCTCCATTAGCCAAGAGTAATTATCTCATCCGCCTTGCTGAAAGTCAACGGCAGTATTGGAGTCCAGTGGCAGGTGCTATGCTCAAAGCAGGTGTAGAAATTGCTGAAAAAGAAGAAGTTCACGAAAGTAAAGGCGACGGTAAACCGCTTATTCAACCCGACAAAGAAGAAAATACTGATTGGTGGAAGCGTAAAGAAAAGCAAAAGGTGCTTGTCAAAGGACTGGTGCTGCTTGATAAATTTATGAAAAGCACCGCTGGTTCTGTCGGTGTTTCTAATGCTGGTGCAAAAGGATTGGCTATAGACTACGCTACTCCTTTAGAATCACCTACAGGTGCAACCAATCTTCATGATGAAAAAACCATGCCTGACTTTGACAACAGAAAGCGACCCGGTGAAGATTCGGACATAGAGCCGAATACAGACGAAGAAAAGCCACCTAAAAGCATCACTGTGCCTATGGAAGAAGGTGTATTAGAAGTCACATCGGACAAAGCCACCTTCCATACTTGATTAAATAGTATGAGCGTTGTCTATAGAACAATGGCTTCCGCAACGACCCTGCGAACTTCCCCTGTCCAGCACAGTGGGAACATCAGCATTGTCAAGTCGGCCAATGACCTTATTATTGCAGGCTACGCATCAGTTGAGATGGTAGACAAGCAAGGCGACCTTATTACACGAGGCGCACTTAGAGATGCATTTGATTCATTTATGAAGGCTGACGGATTCCGTAATGTGCAACTTGCACATTCAAACATTCAAGTTGGAGAAGTTATTCCTAATTACACAGACAGCGAAGGTCGTTTGTGGAAGTCAGGTGTTGACGACGCAGGTATGTTCGTCGTTATCCGACTAAGAGATGACATTGAGAAGGCACGAGAAGTTGCCAATGAAATTCGCAAGGGCGCACTGCGTGGGTTCAGTATTGGAGGACAAGCATTCAAGCGAATGCGAAAGAGTGACCAAGAACACGGTGACTATACTGAAATCTCCAAACTTGAACTTCACGAAGTCACCATTTGTGAAAAAGGTATAAACCCGGAGGCGACATTCCGTATATTGAAGGAGGACACAAATATGAACGAAGATAATGTACTTGGAGAGTTGTCCAGTGTCTTGGACAGATTGAACGGCAGACTTGATGCAATGGAAAAAGGCGAGATGCCTCCTTTCATGCAAGGTAAGAAACCTGACGAAGAAGAAAAGGACAAACCAAAAGACGAAGAAGAAGATGCAGGTGATAAAATGACCGCTGACGAAGAAAAGAAAGAAGATATGTATGCGAAAGGCGAGTACAGTGATGTTATCACCACTGAATACTTGAACTGGATGGAAAACACATTGAAGGGTGCTGGAGTAGACACTGACGCTGCTCGTGCTCACTTTGATGGAATTACAAAAGCAAATCTTGGTAGCACACCTGAGCAAATTGGCGACGGTGCAGACTACTTTGCAGGCCAAGTGAAGGGTCGTGCAACAGAAGGCGGCTCACCATCAACCAACGCTATTGGTAAACTCAACAGCGGTGGCGGTGGCTCAGTCGCTAAAGGCTACCTTTCCCCATCCGAAGTCTCAGCAGCAGACCTTGAGGCTGCTTACGAAGTTTACAAGGCTGCTTCTCTTGAAGAGCAATTCAAGAGCAACTTGGGAACTGTCTTTGCTGACCGACTTGCAAAGGAATTGAATGCTGAGGCCGAAGCACGAGCAGCAGCAGCCTTTGACGCACGAACTCCACTCGCTAACATTGAGAAGGCTTTGAGTGACCTAAGTTCCCGCATTGACAACATCGGTGCTGGCTCAGGTACAGAAGTTCGCAAATCACACTCCACTGTTGAAATCCCATCAACAGAGGCACTTGGAAACATGGATTGGTCAGAGGTACACCAATTGGCTAACAGCGTTTTCCACCAATGAGGAGGTATGAAACATGGCAAGAGAATACATGAGAACAGTAAACGATATGGAGCGATACTATTACGGGGCAGGCCAATCAATGGGCTACTCCTACACTGGTAGCGAACTTTTGAAAGCAGATGCACCGTTGTTGTCCACAACCGCTGGTACTTACCAAGCAATCTATGGGCGCAAAGTTTGGTCACAATTGAACCAAGAATTCAACGCATTCAGCATCCTCCCAAAGAAACCGTGGGACAGAAGCGGTTGGAGAGTTGTTACTGCTAAGCCTTCCTTCACCTCCGGTGGCGGAATTGCAGAGAACGGCACACTCCCTGACACCACCAAGCCAACCTTCCAAAATGTGGCAGCAAAGCCAAAGACGGTTGCACACACCTTTGACATGTCCGAGATGGCTATCTTCTTGAACGACAAAGATGACGGTCTTGGTGACATTCGCTCAGTCTTGAAAGAAGAAATGGGTAAGCATCACGCAGAGCACATCAACCGAATGCTCACCACTGATGTTACAACCCCTGCTGGAAACGATATTGAGTCACTTGACCGAATCACCACTGGTAACAACTCAATGACATCCGGTACACACTACGACGCTGGTGATGAAGATTTGTACTCCATTGACCGAAGTGCAAACACATGGGCTTTTGCCGAGGACTCCGCTGACAGCGGTTCAACCAACCGAACCCTTTCACTTGACCACTTGGATGAAACCTTCCGACTCATTTGGGAAAGAGGAGGCAACCCTAAAGTTATGTTGACTGGATATGACACTTTGATGCGAATTCAACAACTCCTCCAAGCACAACAACGCTTTATGGAAGAGAAGCGAGTCGTTCCAACATTCAACGGTGTGAAGGGTGTTCCCGGTGTTGAGGCTGGATTTATCGTCGCTACATACAACGGTGTTCCAATCATCCCAACCAAAGAGATGGCTTCCGATGGTATCAGCAGAATCTACATGCTTGACACTGATTACACCTACTTCTCAACCGCAAAGCCAACTCAATACTTTGAGTCCGGCATTGAGACTGGAGACCCATTCGCCATTAACCGCCTCGGTCAAGAGGGACTTTACCGAACAATGGGTGAAGTTTGGACAACTTTCTTTGGAGGTCAAGGTTCAATCCGTGACCTACAGTGAGGCATGATGGAGAAAAAAACAGGAGTGAAAAAATATGGCAGCAAATGAAACAGTAAGCAGAGAAGGTCTTGACCTACGATTTAATCCCGGTGACTTTTCAAATGTCAGCATTCTTGCTGATATAAGTCTACACGGTGGTACACCGATTGAAGAAACTGGCTGGCTTGACGGCAACGCTGGTGGCAATTATCCGGGTTCATTGACTGGATTCCTCGCCTCCAACAGTGACGGCAATGCTCTCGGCTCTCTCCGAATGGTGACTATCCAACTTGATACTGATGTCGCAACACCAGTTGATATGGTGTTCCTAAATGGAGTGTCCAAAGTGGTCGGTATTATTGGTGCAAACAACCCAACGGCAGACAAGACCATCTCAGTGGCTACCTTCACCGAAGGTCTCGTCACCGATACCTCCGGCTCGGAGTCAGTGGCCTCCACAGGCGGCAGTGCTTTGGGCATCACCGTTGAAACTGAAACAGCAGCAGCGACAGGTTGTACCGTAACATTGTTGGTATTAAACTGAGGTGAGTAATCTTGCCTACAGTGACCTACATAGGTGCTAAAGTTTACCGAGTACGCCCTGATGTAAAAGAAGATTGGGTTAGAAAGCAACCAGTAGAAGTCAGCCAAGAATGGCTTGACAAATACCGAATTGCAATCTGTAGCAATCCTACGGCTTTTATTGTAGAAGGTGATGCAAACGCACCGACTATAGATGAAGGCGCAGATGGTATTCCCGATGCTGGTTGGTCTAAAAAAGACATTACTACATGGCTTGAAGAGCGTGGAGTAGAATTTGGTGGATATAGCACCAAAGGTAAACTCTTAGTATTGGTTGAGGAAACTCTAAATCCAAAGCCTTCCGAGCCTGTAGTAGAAGCCCCAGCAGAGGCGGCAGAAGAAAAAACAGGAGATGAATAAATATGGCAGTAACAATTGACCCCCGACCAACCTACTTTGGAGACCGAATGATTATCACTGGTTCATACGAAGCAGGCGACACAAGTATTGACTTAAGTAGCCTATTGAGCAGTATTGATTTCGCTGGTGTGAATCCAAGTGCAGCACAGGCACAATTGACCACAACAGATGGTTCAAGTACAGACATTAGTCAAATGGTAGACAATTGCACCGTTAGTGGAACAACTGTTACAGTTGTATCAGCGAATGTTTCAAGAGACCCTGATGGTGGCGGTGCTGGCCCTGCTGTAGCCGGTGCAACCATTGCTGGAAGTTTCTTTGTTATTGGTCGTCGCTGAGGTGGTGACTGGTGACAAAGACAGCCTCGTTGCTTGGGCCTTACACTCATTCACAGGTTGATGCTGGTACTGATATTGAGGCAGCGATTATCGCAGCAGCGAGCACAAATACCATAGCCAGTGCTGAGCCATTTGAGTTTCGTGGGAGTTTTTATGTACTTGTCACCACCAATTGAGGGGTGATAAGATGGAATCCTACGGAAGTCTCGGTCTTGACGACATCGCTCGTTTACAGAAGCGTGGCATTCGCTTGAACGAATCCTATGGTGCATCAGTGCGAACTGATGAAGATAATCCACTTGCAGGTGTTACCCTCAAGCAACGCAATCGTAATAAGAATGCAGGCGATGTCCTTAACATCGGCTCAGGCACGAGGTGTAAGCATTGCGGAATGCTTTACTTCTGTTGGGTAGATAAATGCAGGACTTGTAGCCAACCAGTTGATTTTAATTTAGGACAGAAAGAGTGATGCGATATGCCAACAGTGTTCAGCCCCGGTGAGCCTGAAACAAGGCCACTTGACCCTGACGCTATCGTATATACGACTGGTAACAAAGTAGCCGAACTACTTGGCATCGCTGCTGGCGAGCCTGTGCTGGCTGCGGCTGATACTGCCTCTACAGGTTTCTACATTACAGGCACAGACTTGCGAGAGCATGGGTTTGAGAGTGGTGACACTATCCTTGTGTTTAGTGATGATGACCCGCTTGGAACGCAGTTTACCATCACAGCCCCTGTTGTAGAAGATGTTAGTGGAACGAAATATGTCAAACTTCCAACGACAGTAGCAGGCTATACCAACTATACAACAGCGTCAAGTACCGAGATTCAAAATCTTACAATCTTTACTAATGGTAAAAGTCGTGGTGTAACGAAGAATATTGTCAATGACCATATCAAGCGCATTCAAGACCGCATTGATAACTTGACACATAACGCTTGGCGACCTTATTTAGTATCGGCTGAATACATTAACTTTGATACTTACAAGCCATATCGTCGTAGATACTTTACAGATTATGTCGGCACAGCGCCTTTGCTGTTCCGCAATGTTCAGCAAATTTTACGAATTGAAATATGGCAAGGCGATGACTATCGTGAGATTGGCTCAGCAGAGGCTCGTCTTGAAATTGCTGACTACACCGCACTTACAGGAGAATCGCTCTATTTATGTCCGGGTGGCGGTGGTGTAGCGAAATTAGCCGTAGGTACTGGAACACAGCAATGGGATAATCGCTTTGATAAAGTAACCACAGCGCAAAATCTTGCCGACCTTATCAACAAAGAAGATAGGGGAGGTTATACAGCCATTCCATTCAGTTCGGATGCCAGTCCTGCTGGTTCAACCTTTACATTACGAAATGGTTCAATTGATACTGATGTAAATGTAAATAACGAATTCTTTGCCAGTGCCAATGCGGATTACGGCAATGGTAAGTTGAAGGTAAGTAGTATGCGTCAAGCCAAAGGTGGAGAGAGTGCTACAATCGCTTCAACAGATAATACTGCTTTGACAATCACGCAAACCAGCAACATTGTCTTTGAAAATAATTATAATGTTCCGAGTATCGGCTCAGCCACAATCACAATTACAGACACAGATGGTTTGGCTGAATATGGTCTATTAGAGAATGAAAATGGTACACTCATTTACTACACGAGTAGAACAGATTCGTTAATTAGCGGCATCACTGAACTTGACGGGCCAGCCTTACCGACTGATGAAGGAAATTATACTTATACATGGACTCAGCGACAATTCCAATCAGACATTGGTGCGTTCTCTGATGCCGGTGGTGACCAAGCCCGACTCAAAGACTGGTGGTTAGACCATGAGATGGGAATCATTTACTTCAATAACTCTTATCCTTATTTTGAATGGAATGCAGTAAAGGTAGCGTATATTTACGGAGAACGCTATGTTGAGAAGGCAATAGAAGAAGCCGCCACGAAACTTGTAGCGAGCGAACTACTGATGGCTGATGACCGCAGTGTGCTGATACCCGAAGGTGGACAGAACATAGATTTGGGTTCAAAAGCCCAATTGTGGCGTAGAGAGGCTATGGAAATCATTGGTCGCTACAAGGAAGTGGTGGTGTTCTCATGACCGCTGATTGGAAAGAGCCGCTTGAAACAGTCATTGATATTCTCAAGGCTGATTACGATGCGGGAACAGGGCTTGGCTGGAACAGAGCGAATACTGATAACATTAAGCCAGTGGTCATTGACATTGCCGCTGATGGCCCTGAGCGTGGTAAGCGACTTGATTTACAACGCCACGACTATATCTTGTGTTATGAAACAGCGATGAATGAAGAAGTTCCCGATTTACTTTACAACTTCGTTACGACACGAATGAATATTACAGTTGATATGCGTACATCAAGAGGTAGAAGTCGTTTGCGAAAAATGGAAAACGAGATGCGGAGAATTATCCATGTTAATCGCAAAGGTGACGGTGAGAACTTTGACCGTATGATTTTGAAAGTAAGAACTGATTTGAGCGACAGAACCAAGAAGTTGTTTCGTCACACCTTCCAAGTAGAGGTCGTTATCTTAGCGGAGTTGATACCATGAGTGGATTTGGGGCGCATTACAAAGGGGATGTCTCGGAAGTTACGATGGGGCATGAAACCAGTGTGGTTATTGAAAGCGGTCAGCCTCGTACTTGGACAGCAACGACCTCAGACTCAACTCGTGATTATACTACGATTGAGTTTCGTGGAACGACAGCCATTACAAACACCAGCATCTTTGAGCAAACTAAGCCTATTCTCAAAGTTCCACTTGGAATGTTGATTGGGCAAAAGATGTCCTTTCATGCTATTTCATCGGGCGAAAATTCGTTTTCTTCATATTACAACACCGGCCTTAAGAGTAGAGTTTATACTATTGTAGACCATACACTTGAGACAAACACAGACGGTGATTTGGCTACTCACATCAAGATTGTTCCAGCATTCCCCACCGGCCTATCGGTTACAAGCGGAACAGGGGATGCTATTTTTCTTTATTCAACAGGATTACCCACGATACAAGGTGATACCAATTTCGCCATGACCAGTGCAGCCGATGGTTCAAAGGAAGTCAGTTTGATTGACCAATTCATCGGTCTTGCAAGTTTCATGACGCTGCCTGATACGAAGGTAGATTTGCACAGTTACCATGTGGTAGGTCTCGGTAGGCAAGTGGCTGTTCAACAAACTGGCAAAGTGCATCACATGGGCGGAACGCTGGAAATGCCGTTACACAGCCCTCGCTGGCTTTACTACAGTCTTGGCAGAGAGACTGTTAGTAAAGATAACTGCGGTACACGCAATCACGACGAAAGTGTTATCCCGACCATTTATGTAAATATTGAACCGGGTCAAGGGTTCATTGATGTTGCCAGTAGTAATGCGAGTAATATCGTGTTCGGCAGTGGGCCAACAAACGCAGCCGTAGGCGATTATCTTCTTATCAAAGATACAACGCTTGTGCCTACTACAACTTACAAAACACCGACAAAAGATACGGACAAATACTTTCCAGCAGAATCATCAGGCTCAGGGCTTGCCAGCGATGCGGTTCATTTTGAATGGACTGAATCAAGCGAATGCCGTAGAATTTCAGCCATTGAATATCTCAAAGATTTAGGAAGCGGAACATACCGATACATCTTCCGTGTATATGTTGACGACGGTTGGCAGTTCGCTCATACTACGGCTGATACTCTTGAATTGCGACATTATCGTGATGCCGGTACAGATGGTAGTCCAAATGTCAATAGCACACGAACCATCAACAACCATGTTAAACGCTTAATTTTTTCAGCAGAGACTATTCCAAGTTTCAGTATTGAACACAGTGTCCGTACACGAGATGTCGGCTCGTATAATGCAACAGGTGAGTCCGTTATCGCACCGGGCGCTGCTAACGATAGTAAACAATTGACGAGGGTGTTCAAAGGTTGTAAAGTCGTTGAATGGGAATTGACATCAACAGTAGATGCGGAATTGAAATATAGATGTGTCTTTGATGCTCTTGCGTGTTATACTGATACAGGGCGACTTGAATCTTCTAACAAAGGTGACCGATACACGGCTCATCGTATGTTTCAAAACACGGCTAACACTGCTACAGGTAGAAAAGCCAGTGGAATCGCAGCAGGTTCGGAGAAGCCGTTTATGTTTTACAACGGTACAATTACAGCCTTTGACCAAAATTTAGCATTCATCAGTGCATTTGAATTGAGAGGTAAGACTGGCGTAGAATTGTTTCATACCATTCAAAGCAATCCTGTAGCCGAATCAGTTGATGCTTCCACAAATATTAGCCTCAAGCAAATTCCCTACGGAGGCACACGCAACGCCAGCGTTATCCGTGAAGGGCGTGAAGAATTTGAAATGGAAATCACATTGGCTTTACAAGACCAAAATTTATTCCATGAGTTGAGAAGTCATGTTGAGCGTGGTGGAACAGTTGGCTCAACGGGGGGAACTATCATGCTTTATTTTACCAAGCCAGTGACAACAGGCGATGCTGGTGCAACTCCCAGCCTCCGAGTTATTATTGATGATTATTACATTACTGAGTTACCTATTCCGATGCCCGACGACAAGGGTTTGTTGTTCACTACGATGAAATTAAAGCCACAGAATGTGAAAGTAATAAGTGTAGATACCCTCTACCATTGTTAAGGGGGGAGTCAAGTGCCAATGCGGAATCTTATTTCATTGAATCCATTTTGCCACTTTGAGCGATTTACTTCACCCGAAGAAGAAGAGGAAGAGGGCGGAGAATACCTCTTTGACCCGGAGGCAGGTAAGGCCAGCGATAACCCGTTTGCCCACCTGCAACTGGAGGCAGCCCCCGTTATGGCGGCTACCGATATGGAAGTGAGTAAGTATGTCGGAGGAACAGAAGAAGAATAAAATTTACATTAACGATACCCCTGTCACAGTTACAGCGAAACGCTTGACTTTTTTTGATGTGCAGAAGGTAGCACCGTTATTTACCAATGTTGGTTTGGATTTTTCGTCGTATTGGCGACATGCATTTTCACACTGGCTCTCATACGAGCCTTCTATAGACATTGATACGCTAAGCCCAACGGAAGGGCAAGAACTCATGTCAATGTTACCTGAGCCTACTCAAATCATGGACTGGCTACTTTTTCGGCCAGCGAAGTCGGTCACATCAAACAGTTCATACACGGAAGAACTGTTAGCGAGCGGCTTCGCTACCAACGAGAAGGGATGGAGTATCTTTTGATGACGCATTATCATATGACGATTAACGAGGTGAGGGCATTGGGTATTACAGACGCAAAGCAATTACTTTACTGGGCGCAAGCGATGCAGGGTGAAGAACAAGCACCACAAGACGCAGTTTATTTGGGCTATGACAGAGTGCCTGCATTGGAGGAGTAAGTATGGTTGACGGAGACATTGACCCTCGCTCAGTAGAAGCGATGGAGAAATTCAAGGAATACAGCGAGCAAGCGCAAATCAGTATGCAGAGTCTACAACAACAGATGGACAAATTTACAAATTCAATGGCAATGACAAAGACGCATACGCGAGATTTAACTGAATCCCTCAAAGGAATCAGTAACATACAACCCTTTCAACAAATGGAAGAGTCAATCAGAGAAGTTCAAAGTGGACTTGAGAAAACGATGAATCAGACACAAGCACCGATGAACAACTCACCTCGTGATAGACAAATAACGACGACTGAGCAAGAAGCATCACCGAATGTGACAGTGAATTTGAGAATAGATGTAAGTGGAGTTACTGATAAGAGTGATAAGCAAAAGTTGGCAAAAGAAATCAGTAACATGGTCACTAAAGAATTGAGAAGTAAAATGGGCGGTTCACTTACGCAGAGCGGGTTTAACAGGAGTGGTTGAGCATGGATGAAGGGGAAATGCTACCTGTTCGCCTCGTGCAGGAGAATGGTGATGTTATTTCCCTTGATGCAACCAGTGTTGATATTATCGTAGAACGGCAACAGAGTAACTTCGGAATACCCTTCTATGATGCAAAGCGTATGGGTATAGATGTCAATCAAGCCAGTGTAGGTATTGAAATACAAGGTGTAATGGTAGACGATAGTGGTCAAGAAGCATCAGCGCAGGCAACGGCTACACTGGACTTTTATCAACCGCAACAGATTGTTACATGGGGTCAACCTATTGGCGGTAGTAGCGGTGGTAATCCCAGTGGCCCGATTGCGTCTACTTTTAACGCTCTCGGCTCAAGTGGTTCGTTTGGAACAATCAGCGGTATTACTGGTAACATAGGTAACTCAGGTTCATATTCAGGCGGCATTGGAAGTTCGCCCGGTGGTGGTATGACTGATTTTAATGATTTAGGTAATAAGGTGCTTCAATATTGGAATGGAAAATACATTGATTTTCCTGTTGCATATTGGACTGAATTGGGTGCGGCTTTGTCTAATCCAATTTCAAACGGTATGCAACTGTGGCTTAAAGCCGATTCATTGTCATCGGATGACGGCACACCCGTTACTACATGGACTGATAGCAGCGGTAATGGTAGAAATGCCGAACAAATAAATCCAGTGTATCAACCTTTGTTCAAATATGAAGGTATTGACTTCAATGGCGTTAATCATACGCTTGAAGTACCTTTTTCTCCATTCTTTAACTCCGAAGAATTTACTGTTTTCGTTATTGCAAAAACTCACGATAGCAGTGGAAACCAGCCAGTTTTCAGTTCAACAGCAGGCACGACTCAAGGTTATGGTATCACGATAGACGCTACTAATAAAGATGTATCAGCCATTTGGTATGATGGCGCTGCTAAGCAAGAAATTACATCGTCATCAAACAGTGTTAAGACTGACAAATACATGTTTACTTACACGATGGATGACACTGATGCTGATTCGGAATCGGACACACCTGCACTATATCTCAATGGAACAGTCGTGCCAACTGGAGTAAGTGCCGTTTACGAGCCAAACGCCAGTGCTAATTTTAAAATAGGCACAGACGGAACTAATTTCTTTAAAGGTACAATATACGAAATTATCGTTTACAACCGTGTATTGACACAAGAAGAGCAGCAACAAGTAGAAGGCTATTTGTCTCTTAAATATAATATCAATTTACCATCCGGTCATGAATATCAAGGAACGGCCACTTATGCACAGAGTAACAAGCATGTTCGTGTTGTATTTGATGACAAACTTGTGGGGAGTGTTGAAGAGCCTCATGGCTTCCTTAATCAATACCGTGATACAGAAATGACGGTCAGCGGTGTATCGGGAAATGTCATCAGTGTAATTGGCGGCATCCCTAACGAATGGTTTGAAGTAACTCAAAGCAAGCGTAAATATACTGTAGAATTTCGCAGAAATGGTTTACCAATTACAAGCAGTGGTCGCATTTTTTATGGTACTGTTCTTTCAGTAACGAGTAGTTCACTGACAATTATACCAAATATAAGTGGAGTAACTATATTAGAAGATGATGCTATTTTCATTAGACCTATTATGTATTCAAACAGCACATTGATAGGACAACCACGACGACCAGTGATTGTTGTTCCTATTCAAAATGCCGATACATTTGACGAGTTCGCTGACCCTGAGAAATCAGTTGGGCCGGAATTCCCAGCCCACGAAGATGGAAGTGCAAGAGATGACGGTGGGGGTATAGAGCGAACCGACGAATACATTACTTATCTTTTATCAAAAGCAATCACTGCAAGTTACCTTGATACGGCAAAAGAAGTAGACTTACTTTCAAACACCACAATGGATAAGGTGTTTACAGCCACTATTGGTGAATCATATCACGGACATAATTGTAGATTAACAATTACACAACAGTACGCCTCTTCACTTGGCGCATTGTCCGATACAATCAATACGACGCTCGGAGTAGGGCAAATGCCTGTCACTCAAGGTTTTTCAGGAGGTAGAAGTGGTAAGCGTGTAAAGAGTGCTGGAGACAAAGTTCAAGATTTACTTGGTATTTTAGCAAACAGTCAAAACTTTGTATCAAATCCTAATATCAACTGGATTAGTACAGCCTTAAGTCTTGGTGCTGATTTTATCAATAAACATGTATATGATAAAAATGCGTTAGCAGGTGATTATATTCGTGGAATACAAATCCCTTACCTTACCCATGTCACGAAGGGTAGGAATGCTCTTGATTCGCATGTAGCACAACGCAACTTCTTTTTGACAACGGAAGGAGATACAAGTGGTAAACTTTCCAGCATCAATGATATTCATTCTTCACGACTATTCTCGCACAATGCCGAAGGTCATTTGAAAAACGGAATTAGTGGGTTAGTGGCTGATGTCAATTTCCATCGTGAAGCGGAAATGAAAGCGTATGAGTTCAGTCTTAAGTTCATAGCAGCAGATGTTATTCTATGAGGTGTTTTGATGGCAATTCCAATACGACTTTTGGCAGGCTTGAAAAATGATATTCAAGTCAATCTAATTGCCCAAAGTATTGATATGACGGTAGAAAGGAACATATCGGCTTTCCCTACACCAAATAATTATCTTAAGCGATTTGCCATTGATACAAACACGCCAAGAATGACAGTTGAAATTCATGGAATTATCACAGATGATGAAGGTATTAACCTACAAAGTGTAGGTGCAGGGGAAAGTGCAGTTTCTACATCACCTGCCAAGACGCTAATTAATTTTGGAAGTCTATTAGCCACCGAAGCATTTTCAACCTACACACCAATAAGTTCGGCAAGAGAATTAAAAGGAAATGTATTAGCCCCAAGAGAGCATACTTACGGTAAACTTCGCACATCACAATTATATCGCAAAGAATCAACGGATTTACTTAGCGGCCTTCAAGGGGAAGGATTGGGTTCGTATGGAGGTTTGAATCCATATGGATTAGCCAAAAAGAGTACAGGAACAATTGTAGAAACAAATATACCTATTGAGCCAAATCTAAAATTTACAGGGGCGCATTCTATCGGTGCAACTGGGGCATTGAATGTTGAAACAACTTTGGGTTCATTGAGTATTACCGATAACCCGGATTTAATCGGTGCAGAGAGGCTTATGAGTGTTGGCGATAGAGTTGTTAATAAAAGTAATACTTTCATCGGAATTATAAGTGCATTAACTTCTACAACGGTTACATTTGAAGATGCGCTTACTGTTGCAATATCTGCGAATGACAAATTGTATATTACTCCTAAATGTTTTAATTCTAAAAACGAATTCGTAGGGTATGTCACTTCTATTTACGACGACTCTGCTGTGTCGGTAGGCTCTATCCCGCGCTGGTATGTTCAATTCTCTGATGTTATTGAAACAGATTTAATAGAAGGGGATATTCTATCATTTAACAAAAGTAACGATTCAGTTGAGCAATCGTTACATGGTGAATTCATTAAAATCGTTCCTTCGTATTGGTTAGAAGATGTTAGGCGCAACCCAATTACATCCTTATGTAGACGAGACAGTGGGATGGGGATTAATCAATATGGGCATGTCGGTATTCGTTTACAATTTAACGCAGGCCAACGACCAACCTTACTTGGCGGAACTGCTACTCCGACCATTAGATATACGACAAGCAGCACTTCAAGAGTCGGTGGTTTTGCCTATACACGAGATAAAGAAGATGCCTATCACTTTGATGCAGTGGTTTTAATTCCCATCAAAGGTATTGCGACAACTAATGGTAAAAACCCTGCCGTGATTATGGCGAGTCTTATAGAAGATGCTTTGCAACTTACTGGGAACATCACTAATTTTAGTTTCAAAGTCAATGAGCAAGGGCAAACTTTACCTGATGCTTTCAAAGTATCAAGATACGAATCCATCGTTGTCATTGAACAGAAGTATATCCCTGATAATCCAGTAAGTGACCCTTACCCCTTTAGTCCAGCACTTCGTGATATGGTACAAGTTGTGCAGGCGGATAATCTTATTGATAATGGTGCTAAAAAATCGGCTGGAGATAAAGTGCAAGATTTGATTGGTTTAGTTTCTAATTCAAATAAAAATATTGATATGTTTCGTGGAATACAAATCCCTTACGACAGTCTTATCACCAGTTCGGGTGTGACAGGTATTGCGAGAAACTTTTTCTTAACCTTCGGAGACATACCTGCTACAGAAAAAGGCGCACTTGCAAATACAAGGTCGGCTTCGGAGTTGATGAATCAAATGGTCATAAACTCAGTAGGCGGTAACATTGATGATGATGACAAAGAGGGTCTATTTGATTGGATTGAAAATACACCCATTGCTGGAGAAATAGTATCTATTTTTGGTTTTCTTAAATCGGTTATTGAAGATACGCTTGTTACGCTCGGTACAGAGGCTCACGGTAATGATGGTGGGATTAGAATTATGCCTGAGAAACTTCATGTGCGGTATGATGCTGGCAACAACTACTACGCATTCACTATGCTTTTGGTAGCCACAGACTTTGTAATAGGTGTATGATATGAGTTTGCTAATTAATCCCGGCTACGGACTTAAGTTCAACGGTATCAGCGATAGCGTTCTCGTACCTGTAAATACAAAGCAAATTCACGGTGTACAAGATGAAGAGCGTAAAGGTTTGCCTCGCTCGCTTTCGTCGTTTACGCTTGAAACTTGGTTCATTCCCGATTGCGGTGGCGTGATTTTTGAGCAAGAAAATGTCATGCGTTTGACTGTAGGCAGCCCAAGTAGCCCAGCACCTGCGACTTTTGAAGTGCGTTTGTATAACCCTTCCAGTGGAAGAGATGCTGTCTTTTCAATTTCTACTGCAAAACCTATCACAAAAGCCAATGGTCAAATTGCATACTGGGAAGGAATTCTTTTCCCTGCTGCAAATGAGATTCACGACGCATACTTAGCCACAGATGCAGAGCGCAATGATGTTACGGCTTTCAACAGCGGTCACCGAGAGTTGCTAAATGTCACCGTATCGTTTGATGGTAGAGTCATTACTATGTTTGTCAATGGTGATGTTGCGGTTTCGCAAACATTGGAAGAGGTGCATGAATTAGTCACTCAGCAGAATCACATCTATTTGGGCGGCAGAGGTGGCGACTTTAGAGGAACGCTTGAGGCTGTTCATTGGATGAGAGGAGAAGTGCCATCTGCTTATCAACAGTATTCGCCTATGAAGAGTGATAATACGCTTGGGCTTTGGAGGTTTGAAGAGCCAATTGAGCCGTTTGACCTCATAACGACAACACCATCTATTACCGCATCTACATCGGCTACATCAGTCATCAGTATAGGTACGAGTAATGCCCAAGCATTATTGGATGAATTAGCAGGTCAAAGTGGACTTACTGCTATAGATTTCACAACCAGTCCTTACAGTTCCGGTGATTACTCATTAACAGTATATGCGGCTTCTTCAACGACGACAGTTGCCATCCCTAAAGTTCCTTACAATATTTTGGTTAATCCGCTCGGATATAATCAAAACACAGGTAAACCTACGAACAAAGCACCTGAGCGCATGCGACTCATGTCTATTGATGCAAGTGCTGGGACAATTACAGTTGAGTCCATTCACTTGGACTTTGGTGCAAATCCGACCAGTGGGAGAAGAGGGGCATTGATGAATCACGATGCTGGTCAATTTGTCATTATTACAGGTGACTGTATTGTAGATGCAGGTAACGGTAACGAGTTCCAACCATATGGCAGTGGCACTCAGTTTTCTCAGCGACAAGGACAGATATGCATTGACGAAAGTGATTTTGAAAATCACGGCATGATGTTCTCATTAAGTATGGCGATTGATAGTCACGAATACAACAAGTTTTCTGCCAGCACGACGAACATGGGTTCTACTTACTTGACCGGCCACTGTGGTCGTCATATCTACAATCATGTTACCAGTCATCCGTTTATGGGTCTTTTACCACCTACTCAATCGCATGTGGTTGAAAAGAAATTAGACATGGGGGCTGATGTCATTGAAGCGACTTTCCCAGCCCAATACAACGACCTTCGTAGCACTGTTCCAATCAATAGTATCGTGTCAAGTTACGATGTGCATGGGCCGATTAAACTTAGCAATATTGTATCATCCAGCACTGTTAATTTGTTAGTTGAGAACGGTATGTCAGGCATTGATGATACTCAGCGTGACATCATCGCCATCGGTGGTATTAACTTTGACCCAACACCTTTCTTACTCAAATCCCTACCAACCAATAGCGAAAGCGGTAACACCCGATTTATTATACCATCAAGTGAAAGTAGAATCGCTACATTGTCAGTGCCAAATCTTGCTGACTATGATTATGCACCTTTTGTTCAAATCCACTATAATGCCATTGATTTAGAAGGCACAGAATTTACAATTGGCGCAGCCTCAAGGCTAACTGCAAACATTAGTGGTGGCGACACTATATTAACTCTTCAAAGCGTTAAGCCGTTTGGCTATGATGGTCAACGAATATCGGCTGGACTTATCCGTATCGGTGATACACCTGCTTCTGCGACTGTAACTGTTTACGCTATTATAGATTATGCGACAAACACTTTGACGCTTGACTCTGCCGCTGATGCGGCTTTCGTTACTCTTGCTACTACAGGTGCTATCGTAAGAACCATCAGCCAAACTCCAAAACTCATGGTAACAAAAACCTTGCCAAAAGTAAGCACCATTCTCACTGGCTCGTATTCAATCCTTGATTTAATCAAGGAATCAATGGCAATTGCTGAGTTGGAACTCTTTTCGCCCGGAGGTATCATTGAGTTTGAAAAGCCCAGCATGGGTATGTTTCAAGATGGAGATTTAGAAGGCGATAACTCCGAAGGGTTGATTGCAGAGAATGTGTTAAACTACGACCTATGCCCTATCAACTATTTACCTCTTACTTCAACCGACCCTCCAAACAAACCACCACAGGCAATCACTGTGGCTACATCGGAACTATCATCACGCAGTTCGGTATTCCACCGTGTATTTGTAAGAAGTAACAAGTCAGTAAGTCAGTTTGAAGAAGTGGCTGATATACGATACCAACGAGCCAGTAACGGTATTCGTTTACGAAGCGGTGTTTATATTAACAATTCATCGGGTTATGCATCTTCTACTATTAGTGCGATGACAGTTGATGGTGTAGATGCGACTACAGTATTTGCTATCGGTGATATTCTTTACAAATCTAATGGAACAAATCTCGGTACAGTCACTGGCGTAACTGCAACAACTGTTACCATTGGTGGAGGAACATCCGATTCGGTTGTGGATAATGACGAATTATTTAATCAGCCGCAAATCTTTGGCATAGGAACAAGTAACCAAAGCACTTGTGTCAATGAATACTTTGACATTATTGAGCATACATCAAATGAAAATGTCATGCGATTAGTCATTCAACCCAGTGACCGAAGCAGACTTACCATGTTAGCCAAGATGATTTCTACAACAGAGCGAGCGAATCGTATCTCAATTGAACGATTGGTTTCTCGTGGAAGAGTTTTATCTTTCTCCGATGATGCGGATGGTAACCATATTATGCGAGCGCATGGTGTTACCAGCGACCTTTCATCATCCAGTGTATATGTCAAAGGTTCAGCAGCACCTGATAGTCATATCGTCAAAGAAATCATGCCCGGTGCGCCAGTTGTCACGATGACGCTTGGTGGTGCTGGACAAGGGGCTATCAATACTAAAGAAACATTTGACCCAAGTCCGTTAGCACGATTGGCTTGGAATACTCGTCAAAACTGTCAAATCGCTGTTGCATCCACGACCAGCACAACAGTTACAGTGACTCCCCTCAATAACCGAACAGAGGATTTGCAATCATGGGGAACTTACTGTTTCCCAGCAAAAGGCTTCATTTATCTTGAAATGCCAAAGAACAAAGGTGAAGGTACACGATTTTCAAAAGCCGAATATACCAGCAAAACAGGTGACACTTTTACATTTGCATCGGGTACAGGGCATCTCGGAACGGGTCAGTTTATTCTCGCTGATGGCTCGGAGGCAGACTCACTTGCTGATTGGATTACATCAACAGGTATCACTGCCGGTAGTGTGCTGCATGTAGACGATAAGTTTGGTGAAGAAACTATGTGCAGTGATGGAACGACCATCAATGACCGATTATTTCAAACTCTTGATACTGTTCAGCATGACTATCAACTCGGAACACAATATGCAAGCACTCGTGCATTGGTAGAAATTCCTTTGTTTGAAGAATTCTTTTTTGACAAGCCCGACAAAGGTATTTTTCCCGGCCCTGATAACAGCATGAAGATTCATATTGATGCAACTCACACAGCGCATTCTTGGAATCCTAATCCAGTTGGGAGGAGAGCCGATGCAGTTTCACCCAAAGACCCCGAAGTGTTTGGGCCATTTTCTTATACAATTCAAAATAAAACACATCGGTCAGGTACGAAAGTTACACGACCTTATGATTCTGCGGTTCACCGAATTTATGTAGAAGATGCTGACATTTTCCCAATACCATCCGCCCCTCCGGTTACTGTTGCTAATCTCGGAGGTAGCGCACGATACAGGAGAGCCTACTTAGCCAACGGAGAATGGGTGATTTATTCGGCAAGAGATTTGACAAATAATTACCTCACTGTCGTTGGTTCTGCTGGTGACGATTATATTTCCAGCAAGAACTTTTTTAGAGATTTGAAAGTAGGTGCTTACTTACTTTCGTCACCGAGTTACCAAGATATGAATTACAGCGGTATTGCTGATAATCCTACACTTGATAGTGCGGGATATGAAAGTCGTCGCTCGTTCTACTATGACCGCTCAAATGTCATGACTCAAGGTGGGAATGTAGACTATGGGCTAAAGCAATATGTAAGCGCCATTGAATTGAGGGCTGGGCCAAAAAGCAATCCGCATTTACCGAAGATTCAATCAAAGCGACCAACAGCAACTGTCATTTCACTTACAGGTAGCCCTGCTACATCATTAACATTAGACGATGCTTCTCTTTTCCCTAAAGATAGCCCCGATACCGATTACAAATTTAGAGTTGCATGGAGAGATACCAGTGGCACTGTGCATCGTGGTTTTTATGATGGGAGAACTGACAACACACTTACCATCGTAAGTCCTGATGCTGGCTTTAGCCCCGTTGTTGGGAGTGAAATATATGTAGAAGATTTGTATGCTACATCGGCTGGTACTTATCCTAAAGTCAAAGAGACTTTCCTTAACAGAGCGTGGGCGCATCCATTCTGTGTCGGAGGATTGCGACAAGGCGATACGGTTTGGATGAACATGCATTATACCAATCCACATGCCATTGAAGGCTTATTCTGTAAAAGCAGAGGAACACTTAACGAGGCAGAGGTTTGGTCAGGCTTTACTGGTGGAGTCGGTGCATTTGATGCTAATCCGAGAGACAGCATACCGATGGAGAATTTTCTCATTGGAGACAGTTGTATAGAAACGGCTCAAAATCTTGTGCAGCATATCAATAAAACAATTGAGTTGAACTACGATACGCTTGGACTATCCACTACTCCTCCAGTCGTGGCTTATCTTGACCCTTATCAATGCACAGATAAATTCGCAAGAGTTCTTCTCTATGATGTTGAACATGACCGTGAGTTCATCGCATTCCAAGATATTCACATGCAAGTCCAAACCAGCCCTGCTACGGCATCTATCGGTTCGGATAGCAAGTTGAAAACAGGGGAAATAGATAACAGCGTCGCTGCCAGTGGTTCTTTGCTGGATGTTGCCGCTGGCTTCCCAAGTCAAAATAAAATGCTCAATACAACAGAAGATTCGGATTTCATTGAGGCAGCGTATTCGCACAACTCGGATTGGAACGAAAGCACAAGTGGCGGTTTATCTACTCATTCAGTTGGTGGCGTTGCTGGGTTAGATGATAATGGTTATTCAAATCGTACAAATGATTCTACGGTCAACACTGATGAGGCGGCAGCGAAGCATGACGAATTTGAAGATGGAGTTAAGGAACAATCTACTTTCTTTGATACACCCGATGGAACACGAGTTATTCCGGCATTCTTAGCCATGAAAGGAATTCGTAACACTTCTTTGGTATTAAGTGATACACGGATGAACAACCTTGACCATTGGACTGATATGGACTTTGTAAGAAGATTGACTGTGGATTTGGGTGAGGTTTCACTACGAGATGGAGTGACAAATATTCAATCAGCAGCGAGAGAAGTAGTCCGTCTAATTAACCAAGCAGGTGCAAAGAATGGCAAAACACACGCACGACGACCTAACGACCAATTCTTAGGAACGATGAACGATGACCCTGCTTCCAAGCACCAATACGCTGACTTTGCTGCTACGGCTTCTACTCATGACCCAGCACCATTTTGGGATGTAAAGAAAGCATTCTCAAGTCACGATAGAGGAACGCATATGGGATATGTTCGTGCTCATTTAGGTAGAGTAGTTCTTGATTCGGATGGCAATCAAGGCTTTTCAATTATCATACATTCAACTGTGCCGGGTGCAGGTGGAAGAAATTTCTGTGCTTGGCTTGACAGTAGTCGTGCTCAAACACCATACAGACCTCAATACCTCATCGGACACGGTGGGCGATTCCGCAACTATTGGTGTCAGCCTGACGAAATCAGTGGTGAAAACATGCACCCTGCGCCAATGCCAATTAACCGATTCGGTAGACCATTTGCACCGATTACAACACTCAAAGAATATTTACCGCCCGAATTTGCTGATGATGAGACAACCAATAACTTACACTTAGGCGCTGATATTATTGCCAGTGAAGGGGTGTTAGCCGAAGCCAACACTGAAATGGTGTCGGGTAGAAATGCAAATACGCTTCTTAACGAATCCTTTGAAACAAAAAGCCCTGCATCAGTTCTTGTAGACGGGCTTCGTGTAGGTACGAAGGCTAAGGCAAGAATCAACTTCGGTGGTATGACGCAGGCTGGTATTCCCGGCTGGTCACCCGATTTAAGTCGCTGGGGATTCACTAACGATGGAACGATTAATGTAAGTCGCTACGGGAATACAACAAACGCCAGTAGTCCGATGACCTTTACGACAGAAGGCTATCAAGATGGTTATATTCCTTCTAATGATATGAAGTCGGCCAATATTGGTAATAACCCACTTTACGGAATTCGCTTTGATGACCATAGAGGCAGTAGTCATACTATCCGCCTACTTTACAAGCAATACGGACAAAAGTTTGCTGGCGAAAATACATTCTTACCACCAACGCTTGATGAAGAAGTTATCATTCATTTTGATGATAGAGATGTAAGTCAAGGTGGCTTTACCATTGGTCGTCACATGGTGGGTAGTGGAGAAGTGTGTGGAGAAAAAACAGGCGGTACGCTTATTGATTTCAAAGGTAATCTTTGGAACACATATCCTTCACCCGTTGTAGGTGTGTTGGCTACAACCGCCTTATCCAGTGGCACAATGACGGTGACATTGGATGCACCTTATGATGGCTCGGAAGCATTGTTGAATTCTCATCCTGACCTTCTTGGTTATCTTGGCTTCCCTGAAAGCGGTATGTTCCAGTTATCCACTCAAAGTGGTGTTCAAGGATTAACTTTCTATTACACAAGTCGCACACACGATGATGCTACTGGAACTCACAAGTTCTTCGGAGTAGTCGGTGGTGCTGCGAACTACAGCGACACTGACTGGTATCTCAGTCCAAGAATCAACTTTACCAGCCTTCTTACTGATGAAGTCATTGCCGCAGCCGTAGCCTATGCTATCAATACAGATGGCGCTACTCAAGACAATGTAGACTTTACCAGTTTTGATTGCACTAACATGTTTGCACCCGATGGTAAGACATTGGGCGAATGGGGTGTGAGTGCTACCGCTATCCGTATTAAAGTAAGAAGTGATGCAAGTATTCCTCTCAGTAACTTGTTTGAGGCTTCGGTTGCTAAAGATTGGGGCATTCTTGACGGTGTTTCAACAGAAGCCGTTACTACTGCTCATCTTGGTGGATTAACAACTGCGGAAGTTGATAACGGTACTCGCCTTGATATTGGGTATATTCCTAAGACAGTATTACATGTTAGTACAAAATACAGAGGAACGAATGCAAACACCGCTACGCCTGTATTAGTAGATAGTCAAAACAACATCGTAGATGTGACCACATGGCAACGAAATCTTCGTGGTGAAAACTACACTGATGCGCCCGGTGACCACATCATTCCAAGAGTAGATTCACCTTGTCTCGTTGTAGGTTCTTATTCCTCCGGCTCAGGTAAATTTTCACTCGCTACCGGACAATCTATGGCATTACTTGCTAAGCCTGCTTGCGATGACTCCAATTCTTGGGGAGAGCCTATCATTGTGTGGCATAACAGTGATGAATACGCCATAATTCGCAGTGACCCCGGTACTTCAAGTCTTACGGATTTTAAATTTGATACGAATGTGGGTTTATCCGGTTCATTCCATATTGCAGCAGGTGAAGTATTTTTCAAGCGTAGCACGAATTTACGAAGTGCAAAAGAAACAGATGGTATTCGCATCGCTGGTAGTAAGCAGAGTAACCCTTTGCTTTACTTTAGAGGCGCAAGAGACAGCCCTGACCATTTTGTGCCTCTTTACTTCGGTGGAGGCTTTAGTGGCGTTGTCGTTGACATTAATGACGGTACTCAAAACGACTATTCGGATTTCTATACTCACCCATACTCAAGTGGCCCGACTGGTTCTGCTGGATTCCAAAATGTGGGCGAAATCGCTGGCTCATTTGCACTTATTGATACAAATGCGATGATGGCAATGTTTCCCGGCACACCGTATCTTGACCAACATAAAGGTCAAAACAATCCACCGTTCTTCAACCAAGATGCGATTTTACCCTTTGACATGGCAAAGGGTGCAAACACAGGTGTTACAGGACTGACATACACAGATACAGGCGCAAATAACGAAGTAAGTGTCAACTTACCAAGTCCAATCATTCTACGATTTGCTCACCCTCACGCACGATATAGTGCGGAAGGAAATAATGCACAACAAACTTCGTACATCATTTTTGGGCCGGGTCAGGCTTTCCCTCACAATAGCGCATCTACTGAACCACAAGGTGCGAGTATTGTAACTCAAGGAAATGGTTACAGTGCTGTTCCTATCTATATTGGAGGTAAAACTGGTGATGATTCGTTTTTACCAAATCAGTTAGCAAATGGTGACATTACAGAACATAGTGGTTTGAATCGTGAAAGTAGTGCCGCTGCTCATTTACCAATGACAACTTTCTTCCAAAAGAACCATGCACAAGGATTCAATTATGTAATGAACTGGCAGCCTACCAAAGGCTTCCCGTCTGTCAATGCATCATCATCAAGGACTTATTCACAGCCCTATACAAGCGCCTTTTTCTTTGAAGGTACAGATGGTGCTACAACAGGATTACCTAAGCATTATCATCCATTTAGTTATGTATTCAGCGATATTAGTGGTAATGCGATTGGTAGTGCGACTTATCCAAAGACTCGTAAATCTTCTGTCATTTGGCACATGGATGGCGGCTATCATCCCGGTGGACATTTCCTTGATGACCATGTACGAAAGAATCCAAAGAATCCAGTCAGCGGAAACTTCCTTGACAGTGGTGCTGGTGCTAAGTATAACACCAGTTCATTCCGACCATGTGGATTACTTGCCAAAGCCTATTTGTCATACTATGGTGGAACGCCTAACAACCAAGCAGTTGCTGATAATGTCGTCGTCGTTGATGCCACTCGTTGTCAAAACGCAGAAGAACTTGGGGCAGTATTAAGTGGCGCTATCAATACATTTCCCGGCACAGACCCGCTAAAGGCCATTGGTGGAACATTCATGCCAAGTATGCAAAATGCCCACAATCAAGACCGATACGGATGGGTTGAGGTTGATGTATCAAGTTACACAGCCGAATCAGGCGTAACACCTGCAAGCCTTACAGTGTCAAGTGTAGCGACAACTTATCCCAATTACGGATGGATAAGAGTCAGTAACGGAACAGTAAGTGGTTTTGCACCTTATATCAGTTATTCCGCTGGAACTTTTACATTGGCTGTAAACGCTATTACAGCAGACACAAACATTGTGAATCCGCAAACACGGCTTGCTATTACGCCCGATGCGACTTACAAAGCATATATTTGGACTAAGGCAGGTACTCACCGTTTCAATAACGCTGCCTCCGGTTCGTCAAGAGACCATATGACACAAGTTCACTTTAGCGGATTTTTAGATGCTGTAGATAGAACAAAGCCGATTGGCGCAGTTGGATGGAATGGCGAAGCGTATTCTTACTTGAATTCATACGAGGCGAGTAATGAAATTGGGGCAAACTTACACCCTGCTGGACTCGGTGCTTGGCATCCATTTTTAGGTTTCAATCCATATGGCGCTGCTGAGTCTTGCTTTGGTGGAAGCGCACCGTTTGGAAGCATAGAGTCACCTTCTATAGATTTTTACAGTGACTATTGCATTAGTGGTTTATTTAGCCGACATCTTGTTGCGGTCACTCACGAAAGCGAGTTACCTATCATTGCTAAAGCAGATAGAGATGGTATTTCGTGTGCAGGTGATTGGTTACATGTTGCACAAACGAATAACATTGCACACGCAGGTACAGTTGAGATTGATACTGATGCAGTTCACAACAAAAGTCGCTATGTCGGGCCAGCCACTGCTGGGCCTCATGTTGAAGCACAGATGCACTCTGCATTCGCATTACCAACCTCATCTTCGGACTACCCTGCTGTAGGTAGTGCGCCTACTGATGTTCAGTTACACAGAACCATACAAAATGGAGATATGGTGCGAGCAAACGCTTGTAATTTCCCAACAGGTGATTTGTTTTGGGATGAGTCGGTGGTCAAGAATTCAGGATTCCACGAAGATGCTGGTACTTATGCAGTAGAATGTATTGGTATAACAGGTCGCAATCACTATCTTAACATCAGTGCAAGTTCGGCTACAATGCCTCATAACGGACTTTACGGCTATTACAATGCAAGAAGTGCGGCTCGTAACTTCTTACCCGAACATGTTGTTTGGAAGCGTATGGATGGCGGTAGCCTCACTATGCCTGCTGTCAATGCAAGAGGATTAGGTATGATACCCTTTGTCACTCGTAAAGACGGTGCTGAATACAAAATGGTCGGTGAAAAGATTCTCGGTAATGTTCGGTTTTCTTTTGAAACCACTAACGCTGCTATGTTCCCTATCATACAAGCACAGGAACTATCACATCCGCAATTAGCCGAGCAACACCCGCTTGAAATTAGAAACGCACTGCTAATTCCTAACGAACACGAGCAATTTCAAAGTGTCAATGTTGTAGACGATACTGGTCAAGAACATATTTTGGAAGGTGGAAGTCCTCTTGGTACGGTGATTATGGACTTTAGGCATATCAGTGATAGAGACATTGAAGGACTCGCACCTGCGTTGGCTGGCGCTGGTGTCAATCCGAATCTCAAAATCCGCTTACCTAACCCCGATGAAATTCCCGGCAACATCGTTGTCCGTTCCGGCTTTGACCGTATTCAAGCATATCAAAACGAAACAATTGGTTCAGGTGGTCTACAACACCCTGCTCAAGGTGCGACTCAAATTCGTCACATGTTTGAAAACGAGTACGCAGGCCCACGCCTATGGCCTACATGGGAAAACAACGGATGGGAACATCTTAGCCAAGACGCATCGGATGTCGCTAACAACCGACTTAAATTCCCAGCATCAAGTAGCGAAGGTTGGTCTGACCATAGCAGTGATGCACCGCTACAATCCGCTTACGAACCACATGACCGTAGTTTATTCTTCCATGTAACTCGCATGGGTGTATCAATGACACACCGATACGATGTTGATGAATTAGACTACAGTAGTTATTCAGGTAGTGTTGTTACAGTAGGAACAGCGCCCGAATCCGCTGTATGGCAAGATACATCCGAACAGAGTGGTGGAAGATGGTTTATGCGAGTCTATGACCCTGCGACAAACAAAGGTGTCATCGCTTCTTACACAGGAGTTAGTGGTTCTACTTTTACAGGTGTCGTTTACAGCCCTGACTTTGTATCTTTCGTAACAGGAAAGAGCGGTCTCAAAGTCGTACCTTCTTACTATTTACCTGCCGGAAGCACTCGTATGTTTGCAGCAAGAAGATTGCGTGACCATAGTGAATACAGCGGTGCAAGCCCTGATATGCCTGCTACTAATTGGTTCAAACTCTACGATTCTTTACCAGCATCAACTGGTGCGATGACAGAGCCATCTATTCCTTACACATACCTAACAACACCAAAGATGACACCAATGCCGATTCCAAGAATGGGTCATCACTATGTCAATCCCACAATGGCATTGATGCCCGGTCATTATGCACACCCTGCTTACCAGCGCATGTATAGTCTTAACACGGCTTGTCAAAGTGCCAATTACAGCCCAATGAGTGACAATTACATCGGTACGCTTGAGGCTGCTCGGCTATCTACGACAGAAACACTCAGTTCATACGGAATTGTAAAAGACCCATTGATTTGGTTCTCTACTCCAACCGCTGCTTTCAGTCCAAGCGACATACATGGTGGTGCGTTTACTCTACTAACTGAGACAAAAGTCAAGTATGAAGGCTACGGTATTGCCGCCAGTAGCGGTGCAAACGCTGGTGATATTAATGCAGAAGGAGGGCATACACTTGTCCTTGAGGCAGCGAACACCTATACATTCAACAACCATTTCCCCGACCCACTTGAAGTAGGTGCTTACCAAATTATCATTCAGCCGAATGTATTCAAGCAACAGTTGAAGGGATTCCATCGCAATCATAGTGAGGCTACAAAAGCACCAAGCGAAGCGGGTACGAAAGTTACTGAATTAACGGGTCAACAAGTCAACACGGTTATTGCTATTGAGAAAGATATGGGAACACGAGGGGCTTACGCACTCATCCTCGCAGAAGCGATGATGGCTGATGTGCGTGGCTGTGAGATTATACTTAACGAAATTATCTTGGACATTGAACCCGACGCAGGTAGTCAGTTTACAAATTTAGCACCACTTGCGTTATACAATCCACTTGGCGTTCAAGAAACCTCAAGTCCAAGTTTCACACGCAGAAGCATACCTTACCGACCCGGCATGTTTCAAAGCGCCACACCGGGTTACACAGTTACCATACCGTGGTGGGGTATTTTGCACAAAGACGGGGCAGCCGCATCCGCTGCTGATAAATTCCGACACATAGAGTGGCATAAGCCCGATAACTACTATGAATTCTGTAGAGTTGGCTACGGCTCAGTTGGTGCTCAATTGACACTCGCAGGCTATCCTACAAGTTATCTTGACATATACGAACCACATATGCGAATCAAGAGCATCAACCCTAACTGTATTGTTGCATCAGCCGATTCAGTTGCCAACACAATCACTGTTGATAATAACGAATTATTCCCAGTCGTACCCTATTACGGTGAGAAGTTGATGTATTACAAAAACGGTATTCGTTATACTGCGACTTATACCAACCGAACAGGAACGCTCGCTTACCCTACACTCGGAGATGCGACGGTCTTTGAGGGAGTGGCGGCTGACCCTTCGTTTTGGGCAAATATCGGGTCAGGTACAATCCTACAAATAACAAAGGCTTATGATAACGGTGACGCTTCTACCATGTATATTGATTCTACAAAGAGCATCATGACCCGTTCTCTTCCTCAATTAGCCAATGGTAGTCGTGATACCAACTCACTCAACCCACCCGATGCATTCCTCTGTATGTGGCATCCTAATCTTGGTCGGCCATATACATGGTATAGCGACGATGCCAGCCGAGCCTACTACAGTAACAGCGGTGCGGCTGATACACCTGTCAACAAGATAGGCTACAACCATATCCCTGAGCACTTTGAAACGATTCATTACCACGACTTCAACTATGTAGCAAGTAAAGGGCCATTTGCGTTAGGTATGAAATGGATTAAGCCCGAAGGCACAGGTGCATTATTCACCGCAGACCAAATTGACGCTGACGCATCACTTGAGCATCAAGGTGGAACGGTTGGTTCAAATAAATACAATTTCTTTGGATTTTGGGCAGGCGGTAGTCACGGTGGCGGTGCAGTAAGTCGTTTAGAGTCTTATGGTCATTCGCTTATCGGATGGGGAAGTGATACCTTCGGTATGGATTGCGGAACTTACCAAGATTCTACAGGCATCGCTACTTTGTCATTACCGAGTGATAGAAACCGATGCTTTGGTTACCGAATGGCCGTGAGGCAATTGTATAACCGCCCCCGCTGGTCTATGTACGAAAGAGGTTGGCTTGAAGTAGCAAACAGTAACGCTATGCTTGGCTACTATAATGGGCCACTTATCCAGCACGATTCTAAGACAGACGGTTGGGATTCAGGCGTGGACTTTGATGCTCTGTATGTCGGTATTTTAGAACGGATTACTCAAGTGTCAAGTCTTGTCGGACAAGACCAAATCGGAAGGCAGGTTCGCTACAGCGATGGTCGTCGTATGACTGGGCCATTCGGCTGCCCTGTGCGAACTCTACGCAACGCATCAACAACGACCCGCTTGTTCCCTAACGATGAGGCTGGTCAAGGAATTGAAGAGTTGGCACAAGCACACCGACACTACATGGTAGATTGGTGGGGCAACACTCGTGGAGAAGATGTCAGGCGTTTCCCTGTAAGAGGATTCGGGCTGCGGCCATCTTGGGATGCAGAAGATGCTTATGCCGATACGAATGTCTCACACCGACCATCTGCTCTGTTTGGTGGAGATGGAAATGACCGATATAGTGGTAATGATAACACTGATAACAATACTGCGACCAATATGGATAAAGTTGACTGGTTCAACCCTGCCAGTGCTTTGAGAGTCGGTGACAGAGGGGATGGTCGTGGTGTTCGCTGGCCGACTGTGTTTAACGAAAGTTTGCTGATGGATGTTAGTGAGCGATTTGACGCTACGGGTTTGGTTCTCAGTCATAGTACGGCTGAGCCTATCGTTGGTCAAGGACTTGTAAGACCAAGTAATCTTGCTCTCCAAGCAGGTGAAGTTGAGCGTGGTATTAGTGACCGTGTTGATTTGAATTCGGATGACGGTTTACTCAAGCCATCGGCCAATGTAGGTGAGGCGACTGAAACGGTCAATGCCGATACGAGAGGGGCAGAGCCTGTATCAAGAAACGATGTTAGATTAGGGCTTGATGTAGATACACTTGCCGAACTTAATGACGGAACAAGCCGAGAATATGTCGTTATGTCTACCGAAGCACATAGCCTTCATACAGACCGAGAAATAGGTCAGCGTACAAATTTAAGAGGCGCATACGATGTCGGTAGTAAAACACTCAAAGATTTGGATATGACTTCGTTAGACTGGTCGGACAAGCCTGTAACTGGAGTAGTCAAGCATTCTAATGCACATGCTATGTGGCCGCTCGGTGGAACTTATGTCATTGAATGGAGTAAGTATGATGGTGTGATTGATGTCAAAGGTTGGGGTAAAGCCGGTTCATCTTCATCTTCAAACCCATATCAAGACGCAGACCACGACCCAACTCTTGAAAATGTTAACTATACCGATGAAACTGTTCAATTCCTCTATAGACCAGCACACGGACTTGATTACAAACATAGCCAAATGTTCCGAGCATTCATTGATACCATAGGGCCACAGAGCGGTGCTAATTTCTATAGAGCAACAGCCGGTGGTAAATACGGTTTGTTTGTCAGCGATGCCCCAAGTGCAAGAGTAGGCACACCTAATTTACCACCGTATGCACCTGTTTATACGCTTGACCCAACTTCCAGTTTGACAGTTCCCGACAGTCAAGGCCCGAAGATTCAAGGTGTTGAGGTAACGGGTTACGATAAGTCGGATATTCGTTCACCTGTTGCAAGGATGGTTATGTCGGAGAATACGCTTGAACACTTCCGAGCCGACGCAAGTCGTCGTTCTATAGACGATGATGAAGGTGATTACAGCGTTCAACCAAGATTCAGTCAAACCTTGCACCCGAAGGGTAGTAAAGAAGATGCATCTTTTAATACGAGCGACCATAGTGGAGAGTGAAGCGTATGACACCGATGGAGGAGGCTTGGTTGGTGTTGAAGCGTCAAACGAAACTTGGTGAACACCACCCCGATTTACCAAGCCCCTATGGTGAAGTAAAATACTATCATGGTACTCCAAGTACCGATAGACTTTCATTTATGCGTACAGGTATTGAACCAAGAAATACATTTGTAAATCAAGGTCAAAAGGGAAATGAAGCCTTTGTGTCTGACAACCCTATGTCAGCGAGAGCATATGCGGGTGGAGATGTTTATACTGATGATTTTGCACCCGGTATGGTGATTGGAGTAAGAGGTGAGCCTGAAGGGTTGAAAGGTGGAGATATGGGTTACTTTTCCACTGCTCAAGGAATACCGCCTGAAAGATTAGTTTTTTTACCTAAATCATATCGTGATTTAAGACCTGACCGTGAATGGCTAAAGAGCCTTCCACCGTGGGAGGGAAGCGTATGACACCGATGCAGGAGGCTTGGTTGGTGTTGAAAGAGATGCGACAAATGAAGTTGTATAATTACATAGAGGACTACCCCGGTAAAGAGCCTGTAACGGCCTTTAGGGGTATTCACGGTGGGCGTGTTGCTCAAAACATGAGTGAAGGTGTGCAACCTCAACCTGCTGAAAAATGGCATACAAACCCCTATGAAGAAATTGCGCCCTTTTCAATTAGCGGAAAGGGGTCATGGTGGGCTAAAGGAAACACACCTCAAGCGCACGAAGGGGCTTCGGCTTTTGCAGCAGTGAGTGACCCTGTGGGGATGGTAATGGGTTATCGTGGGAAACTCCCGAATCCAATTAACCGAATGGCAATAGACCCTTCATCTGCTTTACTTGGGCATATAGAATACGAATCATTGCCAATGGATTTTGAAGAGTCGTTTGCACAACATCAAACAAATCTTGACCCTGATAAATTGGTATGGACAAAGCCAAGTGGTATATGGGAGGGAAGCGTATGACACTGGGTAAGAATCTTTCAACTGGTCGCTTTGATGCTGACCAAGATTCTGTTATGAAAGTCGTGCGTAAGCCACGCTTCGTAGATAACGCTGTGCGGCATGGAGAATATTCCAAAAATGTCAACGGTTTTGTTGTTAGCCGACCAACCGCCAGTGATTTTGTACCAACCGCAGAACGACGATACAAGTTGATTGAAGAGGAAGATACCATCCGTTTGCTTCACAATCCGACAGAAGGTATGCGTTACGAAGGTGCAGTATTTTTTGACAAAGATAAAGTGAACACTTCAAGCACTTTACCTTCGTTAGTTATGGGAAGCGAAAACCCTAACCAACTACTTGCTGTATCACAAATACAAGACGCTACAAAAGGAACAAGGTATCGTGTTGAAAACCTAAAAGGTCGTGATTTACGAAGCATCGGCTTTACCGATAAAACCATCCATTTCGCTCAAAAAATTGGCGTGGGCTTGCGAACATCCGATTTGGCTCATCGTGTCGCTAAGGCTAATACCAGCGCCATCAATGGCGTAAAGGCCAATGTTAGCACTGGTACTTTTTTGGCTCAAGATTTCTATGGCGTTGAAGCATTTAGCGCACTTCGTTATTTAGCAAAGCATGATGGCTTTAGCCCTAAAAGTGACAGGTTTGGAAATGTCTGCTATTTCCCTCAAAACCATGTAGAGCGTGAATTTTTTGTCGGTGAAAACCGTGTTCTCGGAGGCACGATTGAGGAGGTAAATGAAAATACACCGAACCGTGTCATTGTGCGTGGGAAAACTATCGCTAACAATTATGAAAATGTTATCCAAGTAGATGACTTTGGTCGGCAGGCTGATGGCATTAACGAAGTTCCCGGTGGAATTCATGCGCCTACGGCTGTGACAAAGGCCAGTGCGAAAGTTATCGGTCAACGCATGCTAAGAATGGCAAAGAACGCTACTGGTAGTCGTAAATTGATAGATGTCGTAGCAGCGAGCCATATGCATCCGGGTGATATGGTATCGTATCAAACAAGAACGGATAACGAGCGTTACATAGTGCTTGGAAGTAAAATCAACCTCAACGAAAAACTCAGCGAATTGCATGTGAATTCGGTGGATGTGACGCTTGAAGATGTGTTGCAGCGATTTCAAGAAATAGATGTAAGTGGTAACTTACAAGCAAACGAGGAACGCAATCGTCAATTTTCAACCGAAGAGTTTGCTACATCGTTTGGTTTCAAATTCAAAGTCACTTGGCAAATCTCCGAGCGTGTTGATATGAACAGAGGTGTAGGGTTTACGATTGGTGTTAATAGCCGTAACAGCATCAACGGAAGTCTTAATTTACAGAGTACGGGGGTTCTTATCAATAACTCAGGTGGTTATCCGATTGGAACGACATCTTTCGCAGTTGACGGAACATCTGCTGTTACTGCTTTTGCGACTGATAACGCAGCCGTCTATACAGCCAATGGGAATAAATTGGGTCATGTTGACCTTGCTTCTATTGGTGTAAACACATTGGCTATCAAGTCTGCAAGTGTTCATTCTATAGAAGATAATGAAGAAGTTTTCATCTTGTCAACGAAGGATTTCCCTGAAACGAGAAATGACAATCTTAAGATTGGGGCAGTGCATAGTTATTATTTGAGTAACAGGAGGGGATGATATGCCGTTATTGAATGAAGGTACGAGGTTTTTGATTGATACTTTGAAAAACCGCATTAACGAAGTTGTGTTTGGCTTTGATGGCACAGTTGCCACCCAACAGGATGGTGGAATCGGTAGCCCTGCTGTAGTCGTCACACCTACGGTGCGTGTCGTAGATGATAATACGCTGATTGTAGAAGCGAAATTAGCATTAGATACTACCTTCACCCGCCCACTACGAGAGGTAGTCATCCGCTACAAAAATCCCAGCGATTCGGCTGATACAACTGACTTTATGCGATACACTTACAACTCTATCCAAAAAACGAGTAATAACGAAATACAATTTTCTGCAATCATTGAGGTGACAGTATGACGAATCCAACGGCAGGGCATACGAGTGCAAGTGGAATGGGTGCTAACGCACAAGGGCTTAGAGATGGAGATGGGCTAACCAGTCCAAGTTTAACCAATATCTACGAAGCCATACATGGTAATGGAATCATGCGTCTTGGAGATGGTGCAAGAGGTGACTCACTGAGAAACAGTATCATTCCTAATACACCCGGCTATATTGAAGTCGGTGCAAGTCAAGGCGAAATCAAAGTCTACGGTGGTTACTGTGTTCTTGACGGTGTGATGTATAAATTCGCAAACGGGCCGGGTTCAAGTGAGTCATTCATCATCGGTACGACTGGCGCAGGTGCAAACCATAGTGGTAATTTACCAAGCGTTCCCAGTTCAAATAGCGATGTTTTCGTTGTCGTTTATCTTGTAGGTAGGAACACACCCGAAGCCCATCTTATGTATGAAATGGGAACACCTGTATCACCTTCCAGCGGAGTGCCTCTAATTCCCAACCGTTTCCTTTCAAATCCAAGCATCACTGGTAATACTGATTCTAACCATCAACACACCGTATTAGGTGTATTGCGTTACACAATGACAGGTGGTGCTGGTAGCGTAACGACATCGCTTAGTGCAACCCCTGTCATCCACGATAGGAGAGCATACCTGCGCTCAACTCCACTTTATCTTACACCGATGACAAAGGGTTCTATTGGTAATGTAGACCCTGCTAACGCTGTCACCGATTTAGATGGCTTTTTCAGTAGCCCCGAAGATGGAGACCTTAACGGTAGCACATTCGGTGCGATTTGGCAAAGTCACCGTGAAGATGAAAGTGGAAGCAAGCATGCCAATATTTACGCATCCTTACCTCGTAACTTGAACACCACACCTGTTACAAATACCTATGTCATTGGGCCGAATCGCTTGGAAGTTATTACGACAACTGGAAACTTGACTTTTACCTTTGACCAAGCCGATTTGTGGGTCATCACGACTGATGCAAATCGCACAATTAATCCTACAGGTAACTTCGGAATAGGTCATGTTGTGCAAATATACCATACAGCAGGCGCTCATACTTTGCATTTTGATTCAACAGTTGGTGGTCATAGCGTTACGCCAATCAATGTTAATGTATCAGTAGGTGAATTTGCCAGTTTCGTTTACGATGGTACGAATTGGCAACAAATATCATCAGCAGCAGGTGTATCAGCATCATCATCAGGTGCAAGCGGTCTTGTTCAATTGTCCGATGGTGCTGGTGGATTTACCAGTGATACTGACTTATCATGGGATGCCGCTGGTGGTGAATTGACCGTAAATGGTAAATTAACCGTCACAGGACTCATTGACCCTACAGGGCTTGAACTTGACCCTCAAGGCGCTAATCCCGGTGGTGTAGCCGCCAATACATTATGGCTTGACAGTGGTGCATCTAACCGCCCTAAGATTGGTTCTAACGCTGTTATACGAGCCAGTGATAACATCAGTGAATTGACGAATGATTCTGTATTCGTTGACGCTGCTGGCGCTGCATCAGCCGCCCCTGTGCAAAGTGTGAATAGTGCAACGGGCGCAGTAGTATTGGATGCTGATGATTTGGCCGATGGTGCTACGAATGTGATGATGACTTCAACCGAGCGTACAAAACTCAGCGGTATCGCTACGGGTGCAGAAGTCAATGTCAATGCTGATTGGAATGCAGTAAGCGGTGATGCTCAAATTCTCAACAAACCAACTGATGTAACCGACCTTTCAACTCATAGTGTGACTGAATTAAGTGATGTGACAAACGCTGGTTCGGGTGACATATCGCAAGGTGATACTGCGTATGGGTGGGGCGACCATGCAGCCGCAGGGTATCTTACTTCATTTACAGAAACAGACCCAGTTGTTGCCGCCATTAATGGTATTGTTAAATCAAATGGCTCAGTCATTAGTGCCGCAGTAGAAGATATAGACTATCAAGGTGTGTTAGCGGAAGGTGCGTTTGTTGATGGTGATAAAACGAAACTTGACGGTATAGCAACAGGCGCAACTGCTTACGCTGATGCGGATGCAGTAGCCGCAATTAACGCTGCATCAGCGATTGACCTTACAGGTGCGCTTACTGCACCTTCAATCAAGTCACTTCGCTTACCTACTGTTCCTATTTCAACATCAACTAATTTAACAGCCGCTTCTCATGCTGGTCGGTATTTGATTTGCACAGCAAATGTCACACTACCCGCTACACCAACTGCTGGCGACCATTATACTATCCTTAACACAAGTGGTGGTGGTGCTACTATTACAATTACACCTAATGGAACTGATACAATCAACGGTGTAAATGCGGCTGTGACGGTGAATGATTATAATGGTGCAACATGTATTGCACTTACAACTACTACTTGGATTGTTCTTGGGGTGTGAATATGTATCTCGCTGTGGCTGGTGCTTGCGCTGAACAGGAAGCGAATGCTGTCACACCTGTTACTTATTCATTAGCCGCATTATCATTTGATTCAGCAACCACTCATACACTCGCAACGGTGACAGATTGGTTGATGAGTCCAACCGAATACATAGCGGCTGATGAAAGTGGTGCGACAGAAACAATTCGCTCTTATCCATTTGCTGGTTCACCTATCACTTTTCCTTCCGCTACCGCTACAATCAGTGTATCTACTCAAAATCCAAGAGCAATATGTTGGGGTGATAATGGTAAATATCTTTACATTGCTGGAAATGCTACACCACGACTACAACAAATAACCCTCTCTACTCTTTATGCTTTGAGTACTGCGTCACCTTCAACTCCATCCACAACAACTCCAAGTTGGGGCGCACAGGGTATTCATTTTAATGACATCGGAGATACCTTTTTCGCTGTTGAATCGGGTAATGTACGGGTATGTGCGCCTGTATCGTTGTGGGATATTTCCACATTTACAGTGACTTCAACCGTATCACTTTCAAGTCAAATTGATAGCGATGGTAACGCTATGGGTAGCAATTTTACAGGTTTGAGATTTGACCCAACAGGAACAAAGATGTTCATTTGTTATCGTAATTCAAACGGAACTGCGGCAAATACAATCAACCACTCAAAGGTCGCTGAATTTAGTCTTTCAACTGCTTGGGATATTACCACAAGAGCCTTTGTTCAAAGCATTAGCCTTCACCCGCACTTAGGGTTAGATGGTTCGGGTTATCCCGACCTTGTTGGTGGACTCGCTTGGGATTCAACTGGTACTCAATTGATTGTCGGTGGTTATTCGGCTAAACAAATTGTATTGTTTTCGTGATATTATGGGTAGATTTATTGAGCATCTCAAGCAGAAATGCGAGAATTGTAACCGAATCGCTTTACCTTTATGCATCGCTGGTAATTATATTAGTGGTGAAAAAGCGGTCATTCACCAATGTCCGTTTTGTAACTATCTCCGCTTTCATGGGCAATTAGGGTTTAAGGGTGAGCGTAAGCGTAAAGCCAAGCCCGTAGCCAAGCAAACAGGTGGTAGGTTTTCTCGTTACTTATTGAAGCGAAGTGAACGGGCGTGAGAGGAATTGAACCCCTATCTCCGACTTAGAAGGTCGGAATGCTATCCGTTACACCACACGCCCATGAGTGGTATCTATTCGCCTCGTTTTCCAATGATGTCATCAATGCGTAGAATACTAATGGTGACTTCGCTGGCTGATTGAATGGCTTGCTTTACCAAATCTACAGGCTCGTAAACATCACATTGTAGCATGTAACATGCACCGCCATTCTCAATGTCCGGCCCTGCATCTGTGTGACCAGCCATGTGCTCGTTTCGTAGCGTTAAAATCGTATCAAGAGGGTCATGACCTGCGTTCTCTGCAATCGTGGCAGGGATTGATTCAAGGGCATCGGCAAAAGCCTCAATTGCCATTTGCTCACGGCCACCCGCTTCGGCTGCTCTTGAGCGTAAGTATAAGGCTGCGTTAAGATAAGCAGAACCTCCACCGGCTACAACTTGATTATTAGTGTAAGCGAGGCAAACCACACCAAGTGCATCTTCAAATCCACGCTCAGTTTCATCAAGTGTTTGCTTGGTAGCACCACGCAAAATCAGTGTGGTAACTTCACCTCCACCTCTTACTACGACATACTTCATATCACCGATTTGTTTACATTCTACATCACAATCAACAGCCTCAGTTAGGTCATCGGTGCTGTGCGATACTGATGTTCCGAGTAGTTTAGAAAGAGCCGTCATATCACTTTCGGGTATTCGGTGTACCAGCGAAATGCCTTGTTTTGCAAGGGTCGCTGCAACGACTTCGTTGACAGTATCTCGGCAAAAGACAACGCCCCCATCAGGGAGTAAGTTAATGATTACTTGCGACTTCTCAAGCCATTGGTCACGACTTGATTGCCTGCGATATTGTTGATATTCCGCTGCGGAAGCAAGGTTAAGTTGAACATTGTCATCGCTTTTGCTGTCACTCAGGCCGGTGTTGATGAGAAGGGCTTTTCCAGTCGGGTTAGTCGGCATAGCCGGAAGCATGAACTCCTTGTGCAAAACCACCCCTGAAAAACAGGAGGAATCGTCTAAACTCCCACCGGGTTGACAAAGCACACGGATGCGCTCGTATTCTCCACCAGCAGTTTTGACAGCATCTACGCAAAGTTGACTGACATGTTCAACGCTGGATTCTAACGCTTTACCTGTGATTGATGTTTTGGCGACCATTGCAAGGTGTTCTTCCGCTGGAATTGTCAATGTTGCTTCAATGTGCTCGGTAGCCCACTTAGATGCCTTTCTATAACCACGACAAATGATGTTAGCGTGTAATCCTTTGTTGAAAAGCAGTTCACTGTTACCTAACAATTCACCAGCCAAAACAACGGTACTGGTTGTGCCGTCATAACACATGCTTTCTTGTGTGTTAGCCGCTTCAACTACCATTTTGGCAGCGGGGTGGCTGATGTCTAATTCTTGAAGAATGGTTGCACCATCATTCGTTACGATGACGCTGCCGGTGGCATCTACCATCATTTTATCCATGCCCATCGGCCCAAGTGTTGTCTTGACCGTGTTCACTGCTCTCTTAGCCGCCCTAATGTTATGGACAACTGCGCTCGTATTACTCTCGTTTTCGTTCATTTAATTCTCCCTCAAAGTATTTTTCCAATATGGAATCAATGCAGGCATTGCATACTCGGTGATTAGAGCACCGTATGCCTGCCCAGTTATCTCTATCGCACACTTCGCAAATTATCATAGCCATTACCAATCAACCTCGTATTCTTTGACATCTCCGGTGTGGCGACATCGTGCTTTGACAAATCCTTCTTTCATACCGTGTTCCCATAGTTCGTAAACTAATTGAGCATCCTTTAGACAGTATTCTGCTACTTTATCGTAATTACCCTTACGCCACTCAATGGGCGCATCATGACTGTTCATGAGTTTACCTTTTTGTAATGTGTGGAAACAAGCATCCGATAGAGGAACTGCATGCCCGACGATGGATTTTAGCAAAACAGATGTGTCAAAGATTTGCTCTTCTCCCTTTGCCATGATGTCACCTGCTGTCCAGCAATCAAGTGCATCTCGTATAACAGGTAAGTCAAATTGTCGTAGGTTGTGACCGAGCACCATCCCTCCATCGGAGACATGTTTGGCTAAATCTTCACCGAGCGTTTTAGGATGAAGGGGTTTGACATTCGTACCTTCGGGTAAATACTTGGACACATGCTCGTTGGCATAGACTGTGCCATTTTCACCATCCCATGTTGCCACGACTGTAGGTTCAAACAGGTGACTCTGCCCCCATCCCCCTATTTCATGGGAGAAGTTAGCAGTTTCAATATCAAGTGCCAGCATTTTCTTCATTTAAACAACCTTCCAACATATGCTTGCAGCCGTCGCATATGGCTACGATTTTTTTGTGGTGAACGCCTATGATATAGCCTCCGATGTGTTCTCCTATTTTGGTGTCACATATTAGGCATTCGGTATGCCAAAATGTTTTCGTCAGTTCTTACCCCTCCTCTTGAACTCATCATTCAAGCGGATAAAGACTCTAACTCCTTCTCGTGTATCGGTAAACATATCGTTGCCATAAGTGTTGAATTTTTCATTGACAGATGCAGGGCTGCTGTAATTGGCAATCCTTCCAAAGTTTTCCATGACTTCTTTCTTTTTCGCCCAACCGTGACCACGATGGTCATCAAAGTCAAATATCTCCGATTGTTCGTAAGCGTCTTTCCAATAACCTTGCATTTTGTTTCGCTCGTTATTACCAGCACCGATGTTGACCTCCGATTCAAGCCATTGGATGAGGTTCAAATACAAGTCAAATAGAATTTCTTTCGCCATATCAATATGGTCACCACGCACTGTCCAAGCACCTTCAATGATGGCGAAGTGATGGGCTAATACATGGGTGTAGTTTTGTAAACCCATAATAAACGATGAACAGATACCTTGTTTGTCAGGACTCATGACTTCAACGATGCTGTAGTATTCGTCAATAGCCGACATTAAAGCAGGGATGTATGCGTCATCTATGTTAAACATACATTGTTGATTGCAGCACAAATCCATGACAACCACTTCTTGGTCATCTGCACTCATTTCCTCCCATTCCAGTGGAGGTATGCCACTCAAATCAAGCACTCTGCGTTTAAGACGGTGTTGCACATCGTTGAAAAATTCAATCACTTCTTCAAAAGAGATTTCAAATTGAGTTTTGCGGTAAGCACCTTGAGCAAGACTGTGGTTAATTTCACGCTTCATCTCTAATGTCCAATGTCGCCAATATGTAAGGACACGCTGGAAAATACCTTTATCCAACACATGCTCTTTGATACCCTTTGGAGGATAAGTGGTAATCCAAAGTGATACTTCGGATTTGACTGTAAAGGTATCTCTTGCCATGTGTTTTGTCAGCACATTCCGACCTGTTCCAGCAGCGTTCAGTGCTGATTGTAGAAACAGAGTCGTGCTCTCATTGTGCTGACCAGTTTTTAGCACCACACTACCTTCGTCAAAGTTCAATCCTTTACGACCAGCCAGTAATCCCGGTCTCGCAATCTGCGGTGCATCTCGTGGAGAGCCTTCAAAATCGGGGTCGGGAATGAGTGTACCAATAAGTGCCGCATCATTACCACTGTTGTAATCATCCGAGTTTAGACCAGCACCCTTGAGAACTTTCTCTATGTGCTGGTAAGCCGCTGATTTACCTGTCCTTGTATCTTGAATCCAAAAGATGCTTACTCGTGGGTCAAGATTACTACCGTCAATAGGAATACGAACATAAGGAATCGCTGCTTGTCCTAAAATATAGAAAAACGAAATTAAACCGGGTATCTCGTTGTTTTTACTCACTTGATTAAAGTGCTCTAAATACCCTTCTACGATGTCATAGTGCCGCATGCACTCATATTTGCTGGCCTTGTGTTCCATGATTCTCTCTCCCTTTGTATGTCTTTTGGACTATGACTGGCTGTTCGGATGTCAATACTTCTATTATCCGTTGCCGTAATTTCTCACCCATTCCTCTCACTTGTTTCAGCGATTCGGGGTAAAGCATTTCTTCTATAGAACCGCACTTGTCAAGCAAGTTCTTGACCATTTCAGGGCCAAGACCCGGAATGGCAATCAGCATATCTGCTCTCACATCGTTTGTGCTGGTTCGTGTAACTGCTCTTGCACCATGTCGGCTGGCGGGTTTGTTCATTTTGCTATGAAGTTTAGCGATAAACATCGCTGCTTCGGAATAGTCTTGTGCTCTGTAAATATGGCAATCAAAGTCTGCCGTGATTCGGGCAAAAGTTCCAAGCATTTCGTTCATAACTTTGGAGTATGATGTGTTGCGCCCTTGCTGCTTAGACAAGGCAACATATTTCTTAATATCACCGTGTACGACTAAAACGATTCGTTCACAGTTGGCATCCATGTTTTCCAGTTGTCGCATAAGGTGACCGCTGTGGCTTGACATGAATAAATCGGACAGACTCTTGCACTCTATGTTTGCGTTACCGGCCTTGTAGTCTCCCATACTCTGTAAGTGCTCTTTATGCACAGGGAAACCTTCACGCTCTGCTGCTCTAATGACAGCATCGTGAAGTGGCCCTCGTTCATTTGTATCAATGATAAGTGGAGGTTTCATTAAATCACCTTATTTTTAAAATAATAAATTGGATAGAGTATAGCAAGAATCGGAATGATGACTGTGATGAGTGCAATGGCTTTGAAAAATTGAGCAAGCGTTACTCCACCTGTTTCTCGCATGTAATATACTCGGCACTTCTATGTACATTACATCTTTGTCCTTCTATTGAAAAGTCAACCCACAGTCCACAACGCTCTCCTGTTGATTTTGAAATAACACTGCATCTATATTCGTCTATTGCCCCTTTTTTTCTACAAAATAAACAAATAGGAACATAAAACGGTTGCTTTGCAGTTTTTGATTTTGGGTTGAATTTCTTACTGCAAATATTGCAAAATTGTGTAGCCATTATTTACGCACCGCCCATACAACAGTTTCGTAACTACCACCATAGATAGTTGTTACACGCTTTCTTTTACCTGTATCTTTGAAATTACCACTCAATACATTGTAAACTTGGTTAGAGGAAAAGGATTGTTTGTAAGGTCGGCCTGCGTGATTTTTGAGGTTACCTAAAGCCTCTACTACTTCGCCACTCGTGAGTTCTCCGCCTTCTTTTAACACTCTTTCAATAAGATGTTTTAGCATTGCATTCGCCATTATTCTTCCTCCTCAATTGCACCTGTCTTATCCCAGTATCGGCACTTACCTAAACACATACCTTTCTTGTAAAGCATAGAGCATGTCTGTGGATATTCTGTGCCAACAATGGTGCTGACCTGATACCGAGTCGTACCCTCATCAAAGTCAGCCCATTCTAATGAACGGATGAAATTGATGATGGTCTCGGTGTGCTCTTGTAGTCTCTCTTTATCAATCCTTTCAACGGATATGAAATTTCTCAGCCGTTTTGATAGGTATTTGACGAGTTGCACACGAGCATCGTGACTTGGGTTACTACCTACTCTACAGGCTGCCGAGTTTAGGCATGGAAGAATGATAACGCCATCCATTGAGATAGTCGGTAAATCAATGGGCTGGGCGCTGGCTTTGAAAATTTTATTGCGAGTTTTACCTTTGACGATGTTGAGCGTGAGACCCTGACTCCCATAAGGAATCATACCGCTACTTGGGTCAATGGCCTTTTCCATGATATAATCAATACCTTGTTCAAGGTCATTGGTGCTAAGTGGAATAGACCATAAGCCACGCTTGGAGTTATATGAATTAGGAATGCGAATCATCCCGCTGGTATCAAATGGAACAGCGGGGTCAGAGCAATATAAGTCCATCTCATGAATCCAATCGTTGACTAATTTCATACCGGCTTCTTTGATGTCGGACAGCCCATCCCCGCTACTGGGAATGTAAGGCTTGTCAAGACCTACCCAAATATGGAATCCTCCACCACTATACCACATGCTGTGAGTGATGTCACTGTCAAGTAAAAAGTCATGCAAACGCTTGGTTTGTTCCAGTGGAACGGAAGGGTCTACATGGTTGCCCTTATCTCTACGGAAGTCCTTTGGGTCAAAGTCCATAACAAAATGTCGGATGATTGGGGTGTCCAAGTCTACTCGTCGGTTGTATGGCTGTAAGGTAGCCCTGTAACCGTAGACAGTCATGTATGCATTTGATACGCCATTTTTACCATTCCAATAGCGTTCTAAGTCACCATTATTTCTAACGATTTTTCTGTAGCCTCTTTTACTTTCCATACTCAGTTCCATTACTTCTCTTGGAAAGTCAAAGACTAATTGCATATCACTCACCCTTGTATCGTCTACCGATTGCTTGAACCAAGTCATCCAATTGAGATTCGTCTTGTAGCATAGATGCGTTGATTGACAAATACATCGGCCCACGAGGGCCGCTTGGTGTCTCTTCAAACTCATACAGTGTCGTTTGAATGGCGACACTATATGGTGTATCTCTGCCTAATTTTGTGAATGAAACCTCTACATTTCTACCAACGGTATCGGACAGTAACGATTCAATCTCTCTTCTCTTTTGTGCAATGTTTTCTACTTTCATCATTCTTCCTCCTGATATGCATCAAGATATTCTTGCGGGTTATCGCTTCCTTCCCAACTCGGACATATTGATTTGAAGTTACAATATGCACATTTTCCAGCACTTGCTTTGGTCGGGAAATCATTAGCCAAATATGCGGTCAGTAGCGCAGTTTTCAACTTATCCACTGCTTTAGCATGCTTGTCACCTACTTTATTCATACAAGACTCGTAGACAATTTTATTGATGCCTCTCTGCTCATAGCCGTATTTATTGAGTAATTCAAGTTCATTCGGTACACCGGATGGATAAACCCATCCCCAGTGCGTGACATCTTGATAGGGGTGATTAGCGTATGCCAAGAGTTTCTTGTAAAATGCCATTTCAGTTCGCATGGAATCAACTTTGAATTTAGAATCTTGCCACTCATCATTCTTATCCTTCGTCTGCACCCACTTACCTGTTTTCAATTCCATCAGTGCGTAAGTGCCTTCGTCGGTAGCGAAACCTCTGTCAATACTCCCAGCAAAATGGATGGGAATTTTGTGGACTTCGCCATTGAATTCAATTTCTTCTTCTGTGAAAGCGTGAACTTCTAATTCATTGATAACAGGTAAATAATTCGCTACGCCAGTTACTCTAAGTCGTTCCAAATCCCAAACGATGCGTTGTTGAATAGCACTTTCTTCACCGAGATGATATTCTTGTTCAGGTATTACACTAAGCGCCATCTTAAGTGCCTCGTCGTTTCTTAGATTCTTCATAAGTCTGTAAAGTTCGGGTAGAATAGGTGTTACATTATCGTAGAACTTTTCAATAGCGTCGTGGACATTTGTTCCCTTTGTCATCGCATCAGTTGATGGCTCAGGGAGTTTGTGAATACGCTTGTATTCGTATTGCTTAGGACAGAAATCAAAGTCCGATGTTAGACTTGACTTAGTTATCCGTAAGTATTCTTTTTCACCTAATATATACGACGACTTAGCGTATGCACTCCAATCTCTATCACTCATCAGTTTCACCATCCCATCCATCACAATCGCAATGTTCATTACAATTCTTACACACTGAACAATTGTGGTCTGCTTCACAAAAGTTACATTCACTCATCAGTTTTCACCATCCAAAGTCTTTTGCGACATGTCAAAGAATTCATACAACTTTGCTTGCCTACTTTTAGGTAAATCAAATCTGCCGCATGTAGGACAAACTGATGTACTCTTCCACCATGTTCTTTTCTTTACTGGTGAATCTTTTACTTTATTCCAAAACTTCCACTTGCTCATTGTTCTCCCACCTCTTCAATCAATCGCTGAACATATACTGCGGCATCCATGAGTTCTTCCTGTAGATGAGTGAGCCACTCAATAAGGTTAAGGTCGCCTCGTTCCATCGTTACACCATACTTGGCTTTACCGACCTCAGCCCGTTGCTGAATCTTAGCGCATACTTCATCTTCAATTCTACTCATTCTTCTTCAACTCCGTACAACTTTTTGGCGTGTTTATAATAACCTTGTATCTGTCTTTCTTTTTCTTGTGTTTGTAATTTTTCAAATAACCAATCCCAAAATCCCATTTTACTCACCAATATTGTTTAGGCATAGCCGCCCCGCTTGCTCTTTCCAAATCCCAATTGAGGGCTTTGAAAATAGGTTTAATCTTAGCCTTGATAAGTTTCTCAACCATAATACGGTGGTCAAATTCAAAACCCTCAAGTTCATCTTCTTCACTATATGCAACGACATCTGTCATTGGCATACCATCTCTTACTTTACAGACATACACCCAATTCACACTGTCGCCTTCGCCAAAGAACGGATTGTCAGCAATGTGTTCATTATAATATCGTGCAGCCTTCACTGCACCGCCTGTCGTATCGGAATACTGTGAAAGAGGTTTCTGTAATCGTGTCGTAGTGGCGACTTGATTGGGGTTGATTTCACCACGCTCAATTTGTTTAGCGAGTGGTCGTATCATGGAAATGACTTGTTCCTCATTTGCACCAGTACAGATAGCAGTAAGGACATCATTTTCAAGATTCATAGAAATAGGTGCGAGGGTACTAATTTTACCCCAGCGAGCACTCTTCACTTTACCTGCATCTTCGTTAGGCCATGAGCAAATACCGTAGTAGAGATTTTTACCTCCAACAATCCAGTAAGGCATGTAGGCTTCAAATTCTACAACGAGGTGACTTGCTTCGTGTTCACGCTGGACAGTTGTAGTGAGATGTTTCGCTAAGGCTTGTGCTTCTTCAAATGGCACTTGGACAAAGGCTGAGTCAGTATGTCCGTAAAGGGCGTTGTAGCCTTGATTCTGTGACTCTTCCATAAGGAATCGGATAGCCTGTCTACCGCATGCAGTGATGGCCGAAGCAATATCAAAGTCACACCAGCCCCAGTAGCCACTGGCGGTTGCGCCATAGAGTGACGCCATGACTCGCTTGACCGCCAATTGTAAAGTATTCCAGCCGTTTCGCTCTGATTCAGTGGCCGCTTCTTTCATTCGCTTCTTGTATTCGTCACGAACTTCAAACAGTTCGGTAACCATGCTCGGAAGTAGTGCGGGTATGTCCTGTCGCCAACAAGTTCCATCAGGCAATTGCCTGACATTTTCTTGGTCGGCCATGTCTTTAGGCACTTGTGTCTCCCATGAGAGATTATGACTGAGAATAAGCGATGGGTACAGACCTTTGTAATCAACACAGGCCACTCCTTCGTATCTACCCGGCTTTGGTGGCGGAATAAACGCACCCTCATATTCTTGCTTTTCTTGCATAGATTTGGATGGTGCTTTCCAATGGGTTCTTCGTTGAATCAAACCTCGTGCAAAACGAGTGACATTGTGACATGAGCGAAAACTGACACCACAGAACTCTTGCAATGATAAGAAGAAGTTCAGCACATGTTTATCTTCGTCAATGTGTTTGAGAAGGAATGTATCAACCATACAGTAATCAACATACTCGTCAAAGCGTTCTGTCCAACCAGTATGAACATCCATGTCCAACTTGCCGGAGTAGCCACACGCCTTAGCGATAGTATCTAATTTGAGATTCTTCAACTGAGGCTGACCGCTGTCTTTCCATACTCGTTCAAAGCCACTACCACTTCTCATCGGTGCGGCTGTGTCAAAACATAGTCTACCGATAATAGGCTGAGCAACATAGTCGTAGCCGTTCTTATCAGGTCGTAAAACTCTACCTAACGGGCTGAGCCTGCGGAAGTTTTGAAGGCGTTGAATAAGATGAGGTAAGTCAGCCCACATAATAGCGTGGGCGACGAAAATATCAGGGTTGCATTCATCCATATAGTTAAGAAATGCTTCATGCATGGCATGTTCCGATTCGTAGAGATGGCGCTCGTAAGTTAGTGGAATTTGTTCATCTTTGTAGCCGTATTCAGTAGACCTTTCTTCTACACATCGGTCTCTTGAATATAGACCTTCTTTCCAACAAAACGATACATGTCGGTTATTATAACTGTCAATGACCGACATCACAGTTGTTTGATTCGTTTTGGTATTCCACTCAAGGTCAAAGTGCCATACACGAGGTTTCCAACGAGGCATTTCTTTTACATTGTCAATGAGATACCTGTCCTCTAAACTAAGGTCTGCTTCCCATGTGTATTTGAATCGCTTCGCTATTTCCTTGATGTCTCGGTGGCGATAGGCGTAGACCTTAACCAGCGTTTCGCCCGTTCTCACTGCTTCTGCTGTATCATTCCAGTCTACCTCAGCCCCGTAAAAATCACCCAGCACTCGTTCAACATATCGTGGACTCGTGTCTGCTGAAATCCAAAAGTATGGTCGGAAGTCCGTGACAACTTCTTCAATGACATTGCCTTCGGCATCACGCCATCGCTTGTAGATGTGGTCTGTGCCTTCGGGGTCGGGTCGGAATGTATCAATAATCATACTTATTCCTCTTCGTCTATCAATACATAAGTGACATCAGCACCACAGTTTGAGCAATGCAAAGTCGCCACTATACCGCTTCCTTCGTAACCGTAATCTTCGGGGTCGTAATCACAGCCCCAAATCAATTTACCTCCACAAAGCCAGCAAATGTTTCTGTCCATAATCAGTCCTCCTCGTATTCTTGGTCAATGATGACCATCAAAAAATCAGTAGACTCTTGCTCTATGATGAGCACTGTCTCGTCGCCAGTATGAAGTTCAAGTTCACCCGTAGGTAGGTTGTCTAATAATTCAGGCAACCACTTGTCAAACGCTGACCTTACAGCCTTGCCGTTGGATTCTATGTCTTTGAGCGGTGCTTTGACGAACATCTTACCAGTGGCACTTTTACCACCTCGTATAATGAAATCTTCACCATCTACATCAAACTCAGTCTTGCACCCAAAAGCATCGCCCAAGACTTTCTTGAAACCTGTCGCAGGTTTCAGCGATTCTGCTGTGATTTTTGCGTGGTGGGTGAGTGGTATGCTGAACCATGTTTGCCATAAACTTTCTTTAGCGTCAGCGATGGTTTTGCTCATGAGTCCGACACGCTGTTGAGAATCTATGTAAGAAGTCGTAGGTAATTGTAGACTGGTGTTACCACATCTAATGTGAAGTGTGCCTGTTTTACCTTCTTGAATGAAGTTTAACTCAGGGTTCTTATTCGTAGAGAGATAGGACTTCACTTTAGGTATGTCCGAGATATACAAATTACCTGCCATAGATACTTCGCATTCAACCTTTCTTGAAATGAAATGTGTGCTTTTAGCGACAGATGCACTGATGCAACCGTCACCGACAGTAATAGCAATGTCAGCCAAGTCTTTTCCAAAACTGGAAAGAAACGAGTTCAGTTTATCTCTTGATATTGTAAAATTCGTCATTATATCAACTCCAACAACAGGCGAGGGAAAGGATAGGAGGGGAAGGAAAGCGCCCCCCTTGTCATATACCGAGTGCAACGATATGGCCCTTCATCCTAATTAGTGACAAACCCCCATGTTGTTATGATTACAGTACACCATCCCGAAGTTCGGGAAGTCCATACCACTGAGCGTTCTCACCCTTCTGCGTAACGAAATAAAGTCGCTCTTGATTCAAAAGATGTGGGTTGGTTTTCTCTTTGAAAAACTCAGCCGTATATCTCGTTTCACCAGTTAGCGACCCATCACTATTTCGCACAGCCTTTCCATTAACCCAAATGATTTGGAAGAGGTCTTTGTTGGCGCTCTTTTCCCAAGCGAATTTCCAACCATCATGGCCGACTTTACCATCTTTGTCCTCTTTAAGATGAGTCTCCCAATAGACATCAACACCGAGTCGGTTCAATTTTTGACACTGAGCCGTCAGTTGCTTGAAACGAGTAGAACGAATGTTCCAGTTCCAACCAATCTCGGAGTTCAACTTAGCATGACTTGCCTCAACTGCATCCATTGCTTTCATATCAAGGTCGTAGATTTTCATACAATTAACACACATCTCGTCAAATTGGTCAATGCCTGTAACGATAAAGGTGCGAAGAAGTTGTCCTTCAAATCCGGGCTTTGTTTGCTGTTCTGCATACTCTACAGCAAACTTAGCCAAATCCATTGTTCGGTTGTAACTCTCTAAGTAGTTGTAGGCCGTTTTATCTTCTTGCTGCATGACCCACGGAGAAAAGATACGGAAGTTCGTGTTCCCTTCGTAGTGAGCGTGTTTACAAGACAAGCCACCGTTATCATTGTCAATGACAAACGCAAGACCCTCCGGCCACTTGTGGATGTGAGCATCAAAGGCAAGGCCAGTTTTACCCGTTCCCTCGTGTCCGACTACAGCACAGAACACTGTGCTTGGAGTAATCGCAGGGGATTTGCCCTGTGACTCCATCTCGGCAGCAATGATAGGGAATTTGCTGATAAAATCAGCCGAACTAATGGTCACTGGTTCGGGTACAGGTACAGGTACAGCGTTAGGTGCTGTTTCCTTAATCTCAGGCATCCTTAACGGACTATTGTTTACCTCTTCGTTGTTGTCTACTAATGCATCCCAGCCGCTCATGTTTATTCACCTCTAAATTGATTCAATGTTGTATCACCCACGCCACCCGCAGGGCGAGCAGTTCGTGGAGGAATGTAAATGCCGAGTGCGCTGATACTTGGTTGCATCTCGTTTTGGTATGGCCGTAGTCGTAGGCGACCTATGATAATGACATTGGTCTTTTCATTGTAAGGTCGGACATTACCATTGACATCAGTGTATTCAAACACATTGTCTCGGTCATGCATCATACCCGACACCCAAACAGTGACAGGGTTGACTCCTTGACGATAAATATTGATTCGGTAAGAACGACCAGTCGGGTCATACTCACTGTCCATCGGTTCTTTGTTAAGGAAGGTCACCAATCCACTGGTAATGACAATAGGATTGAGCGTCATACCGTTGCTGGTTGTAATTTTGCGTTCAGGATGTGCCTCTAACAAATCGCCCAGTTCAACATACTCCTTGTGCATTTTCCCGTTGACTAACAAACGCTCAGCACTGAACGCTTGGCGCAAGTGTTCGGGTAGCCATGAGTCAGTGTATTCAACTGTCTCATGGAAGTTGTTGTTTGTGTAAAGAGTGTCTGCATCGGACTTGGTAGGTTCAATGACATGGATTCGGCAGGCGGTAAATTGAGTGTAATTGGCCTCCATAGCCTTACCTTGTAGATTGACTCGCCACATTTGAATCGTATTACTACCTTCTCGTGAACCCAAGAAGTAAAGTGTTTGACTCATACTGGTCGGTGCGATAGGTTGTCGCTTTCCATCACGAGTGTTGAGTAGACACAAGATGGCATCGTCGTGCTCAAAGCCGAACCACGGTAATGCACTGCCGTCAACTCTCTCGTCTGTTGGCTCACCGTTGATGCACCACATACCTTCCTTAGCCGTCAAGATACCAATGTGACCTTCACTGATGGCTCTGTCTCGGTTTGAACGATACATACCAATGGCCTTGTCGTACATCCCTTTACGGTTATCTCTTGGTTCATCTTCTGTTCCGACAAACATACCGACATAAGTAACGGTATCTCGTTGTCGGCCACTGCCTGCGTTTCGTGTTTCAATGACGAATTGTTCCGACCATTGGCTGACATAAAATGCATCTTCGTTCATTGGGTCATCGGTAAAGCCTTCCGCTTTCAACCAGTCAAAGAACTGGTTGGCCGCCTCTCCGACCTTAATACCCATCTTCTCCGCATATCCGCCAAGTCGTTCTAACACATCACTTGGTAATCCATTCTGTTCTTCGTTCATTTATTAGCCTCCATATTTTTTTTCAGTTTTGCTACGAAATACTCAACAAACGACAAATCATCATCCGGCCACTGAGTGGACAAGACGGCAAATTCACCGTAAGTGAGCATGAAATTGTGCCAGTCATCTTCGCTTTGCATAAGCGGTTTGGCACGAAACCGAAGCCCTTGTAGGACTCCGAATCGGGTTTGACCTGACTCAAGTGCTTGAGTCAAGTAAGCGGTCAGCATTGGGAAATCACTTCCCATCAAATTGAGAGCCGCCTTGTTGAGATAATTGGTATCTCGTTTGATGCTTTGTTGAAGGGCATCGGCCTCTCGTGGTAGACTGTCTAAGATGTCTATTGCACTTCTTAGACTACCATTGGTGAATTTCAAAAGGTGAGGGAGGTATTCATTCCATTCGGCTGGAAGCCCCTCTTGGTTGATGATAGTGCTCAGTCGCTCAGTATCATTGTAATCAATGGGTTTGAAGTGGAATACTAAACATCGGTCTACTATTGCATTGTGAATCGGGGCGATGTCATTGGCTGTCAAGATGAAGATGGTCGTCTTGTGACTTTCTTCCATGACCTGTCGCAGTGCTTTTTGAGCAGTGCTGGTAAAACTTTCAAACTCATCTAAGAATTCTATGCGACGAGATACACCGAGTCCACGCTGACGGCTGATACTCTTGAGGTCTCTAACAGCCTCAATGCCTCTGTCGTCACTGGCATTAGATACTCTGAAATTAACAGGGTCAAAGAACTCACCGAGCATATCCTTAGCCAGTGCAATTGCTGCACTGGTTTTACCGATGCCCGGTTGACCAACGAGGAGGATGTTTGATGGGCAAGTGTCAATTGTCCAAGCCTTCGCTGACTTGACAAAATCGGCACAGCCGACTAAATCATCCAAAGTGGATGGTCTGTATTTCTCTCTCAAATTCATAAAAAATTCCGCCACATTTCCTTTATTGTCGGTTTATAAGGACTTGTTATCAATTACTCATTTCTATCAAGTCAGTTAGTTGAGATACATCACTATATCCCAAGCCATCATCAAGATAACGAATTTCTGCCTTATCCAAAGACAGGTTCGTTAGCGAGAATTGGCTCATCTCAACAACCACAACCATAGCATACTCATCAACAGGAAGCCAATCCTGTCCAGCAAGTATGCCCTGATGGGCAAGTCGTTGACGCATGTGCTGAGCAACTTCTACATTTAATTGTAACTGCCCAACTTCGTAGGTTTCAAATCCATCCATTGCTGATACCCTGATGTGAGTTTCAAACTTCTCATCTCTGCGTACAGCGGTAACAAGAAGGTTGATGTGAAAGGCATCCTTTAGAATCGCCCATCCTCCATTACCACCGAGTTGAATACCTCCAGTATTGACGAAGCGTAACTTCTCTTCGCCCTCTAAAATCTCAAGCAAATGGCTGAAATCGGTTTGGGCAGGTACGAACTTACCAGCCTTTGTAGGAATAGAAAGGTGCATGGTTGATAGCAACTGCATGCGTTCTTTGTAATCTTGCTTGTAGATGCCCCAGTCGTTGCCGATTGCAAGGACATCTGTAACGAATGTAATATTTGCACCGTCAGTTTCAACCTCAAAGATACCTTCTTGGTCACTCATTGGTAAGTTCAAAGGTCTACCCATGACTTGTTTGTGACGGTTGTAAAGCACACCTTTGAATGTGCCTTTTGGAAATTCAGTAATATGAAGGTAGCGTCGTGAACCTGCTACGACATCAGCATATACATCTTCGGGCGTAGTGAGTTTATCCCATGCTTTGTAAACAGGGCCAAGAAACGGCTGACCGGGCTGCATGGTGCGAACTTCTATGTCATCCTTGTTGATGTATAGTCGCTGAATGATTTCAGTTGGAGTCATCGTGTGTAGCATGTTATTGATTGATTGTAGGCTGTGAGCCATACCGTCAGTCGTGTATGAAACGATTTGAAGGAAACGATTGACCGGCAGTGGTGGTCGCTCGTCAGTCGCACGACCCCAAAACAAAAGGGCTTCTTTCTCATTCATTTTGCTGGCAATTTGGAAAAAGCCTTCATCTCTTATTCTTGCCATGAGGTTAAGGGCTTGCTTGACCGTCATCCCTTCTCCACCATATTCAGGCGACTCAAGAGCCAGTAGTGGTACGAGCGGTTTCCCTGTAAGTGAGTCATCCCATACCAGTGGGGAGATTGAAAGTTTGAGGCAAATGTCATCACGCAGTTCTCTAAACGATACAAACTGTCGTGGGTATTTGGAATACTCAGGGTAGAAAATGTCAACGAGTTGGCTGCTATCTTCAATTGAGTTCCTCACCGCCTCACGGATAATGTCAACGATTTTCTTGAAATACTTTGAACGCTGTTCGGCATCGGTCATGTAACTGCGATAAAGAGTACGCAGGTTTTCAGCAATGTCAGCCGCCTCAGCCAGTAGCATGATTATCACTCCGTCTTTCCCGAAAACCAAACCATTTCCAGTAAATCTTTTTCCGATAAATAGCGGAAGTCTGTAATGTGACATCTTACAATTTGCTTCTTTTTGGGTTGCTTCTTTTTGGGTTGCTTCTTTTTGGGTTGCTTCTTTTTGGGTTGCTTCTTTTTGGGTTGCTTCTTTTTGGGTTGCTTCTTTTTGGGTTGCTCTTCTTTTGGTTGCTCTTCTTTCGGTTGCTCTTCTTCGGGTAGTCCGTTTTCATAAAGCCAATTAATAGTGTCATCATCCATTCTCTTTACATCAGCAAGGGGTAATCCTAATGTTTCTATGAGGTAAATGTTTCTCAATGTCTTTGAATTGAGCAATGCTTTACACTTATAGCAAGTAGTAGCCTTTGCTCTTTGTTCTTCGGAGTTTATTTCTAATGTAAATCGCTCGTGACATAGTTGGCAAGTTCTATTCAGTCTGTAAGGGTAAATTGGCTTGCGATTTGGCCCACAACCGTTTGAACACCACCGCTTCTTACTATTCTCAGTAGCATACCAAGTTTCTGTACAGCCTATTCGTCTGCACATTCGCTTGACCTTAGGAGGAACGCAAGTTCTACTACAATATCGTTTAGTATAACCCTTAGTGGCATACCAAGTTTCTGTACAGCCTCTTCGTTTGCAGGTTTGCTTGACCTTAGTGGTTTTACGAGACTTATGAACGCAAGTTCTACTACAATATCGTTTATTATTACTTTTATAGTCATACCAAGTTTCTGTACAGCCTCTTCGTTTGCAGGTTTGCTTGACCTTAGTGGTTTTACGAGACTTATGAACGCAACTTCTACTACAGTATCGTTTACCCCTACTGGCATACCAAGTTTCTGTACAGCCTCTTCGTTTGCATGTTCGCTTGACCTTTTTACTACAAACCTTACCGCAAAACTTCTGATGATTAAATGACAATTTGCCACATGCAACGCAATTCTTAGTTCTCATCCGTTTCCCTCAGTTCTGCGAGGGCATGTTCAATGGCTTTGACGAGAGAACTCGCTTCTTCCAAAGTCAGCCTCACGCCCTCTCTCGTGAAGCCTTCCCCTTTGGGGTGCTCTATTGTCCTCCGTGTCCTTATATCAATCTTCGGTGGGGCATCGCCATGTGGCGAAGAGATACTCATAACAATCTCAGCCTTTCCCCTCCAACGAGCGGAAGTGGCTGGCACTCTCCAGCGTATCTCTTGGTCAAATCCACGCATGTCAATACCTCATACCTTTGTTCAATAGCGCAGCGACGGCTAATGCTTCCTGTTCATCTTGGGTGACGAAAAAGTTGTAGTCGTCTTTCTTGACATACCATGAATCGCCAAGCACTTTTGAGTCAATCTTCGTAAGTTTCCATGTCATGGTTGATTCCTCCATTCTTCATACTGCTCTTTCCAATACTTTTCAAGGATTTCTGTTACGCAATCGTCAGCGTATTGTAGAATTGATTCGGCTGTATTGCCTAATGCTACAGACATGAATTCACTTATGTCATCTTGACTAAAGTATTCCATCAGTAATTCATGTACGCTACGAAAGTTCGCATCTGTAATATCACTAATCATGGTATCTAAATCGTTGTAACTCACGCTTTCACTTCCTCTTGATTGTTGTAGCAAATCCAGCATTCGTAATCTCCATCTTCGTTTGGGTTTTGAAGTTGGCGACCACGATAAAATGTCCACATTCCCCCGTCATCCACCCTCTCGCAATCAGGACACCAACCACCATGTACTAACAAATACTTGAAGCGGTCATAGGAGAAATCCTCTTCACCATCTATGTAGCGAAGGATTCGGTGAATCCAGTCAATCTCGGCCTTAAGTAATTCTGCTTCACTCATGCCTTCACCTCTACTTCTTCTTCGTCAATATATTCACCATCGGCTTTCCATCTTATGACATGACTCATAGGTATGTAATCACGATGTTTTTTGTTGGTTATTTTCACTCTTTGGCGAAGGTTGTTTGAATCACCGTGAGCAGGACACTCGCCCCATTCCATTATTTCGCCATGCTCTCTATCCCACTTCGGTAATAATTCCGTGTAATACGGCTCTTGTTCATCGCCACAGTGTAGACAATACCAGTTAAACCAGTTCGTCAATCCGTAATCTTTCCTACTCACGCCTTCACCTCCATGTGATTCTTAGGACAGTCAAACAACCCACAGCCCCAACACTCTTCACTGCGTAGGAACGAAGGAACGCCACGCCAAGCCTTCGCACCACCGTGAATGCGAATCCGTTTGTAGGTTCGCCCGTTTCTATGACAGATGTAGGTCAAGCCATCACCTCCACGCCTTCTTCATTTAGATAATGACACTCACTACAAATTCGCCCCGCTTGAACATCATGTAGTGGTTGAGTTTTAGTGCAACAAGTCTTGAAGCATACTTCACAATCTTCGTATTCACTCACGCTTTCGCCTCCACGCTTTGCCACTTACCGTTTATTTTCTCGGCAATGATGCGAGCGTTATAGCCTACTCTAAGTGTGACCTTAGTGTAGCCATTACGAGTTGCATATATCTTCGCTCCTCTTTCAGTTTTAGAAACATCGTAGTGAGTATTGTCTTCTCCGTATGCAATTCCGTACATTTCAATCACGCCGTCACCTCCACGCCTCGCCACCAGTCGGGAGCAGGTGTTCCCTTCTCCCACTTGGCGAAAGTCTTGGAATGGTAGTAGGCTCGGTATGCTTTGACCGCATCATCATCACGATACTCGTCGGGCATGGCTTGAGCGAATGGTGTTAGTTCGGTGTTGGGAATCGTTTTCTGCAAACCTATCATGTGATAGATAGGTTCAGTGCAAGCATGCATTTTGTTGAATCGTTTGTAGTATTCTTCACACAGTTGCATGGCATGGTGAGCAAGCCACATCCAATTCTCTTGACTGTCACCCGCCCAGCGGGTGCATGGGTGATGAGCGTAGCCACCCTTGTAGGGTGTACCTGCTTTGGTGAGCGGCATCTGCTCATCAGTAGCACCATGCCTACGCAGGGCTGAGGCCATCATTTGTGCGGCCTCAACGCACATTTTTGGGATGTGCTTGTCGCAGTGCATCTGTGCGGCGATAGTGGGGTCAGTGTGTAGTACGAAGATGTTCATTCTTGCCTCACCTCTACTATGTCATTCTCAAGCAAATAATCCCAATCGTGTGTACTGAGTATCTCTTCAATCAACTCTTGCTTAGTCATCTTCTTGAGTACAGGTGTTAGCCTGTACTTTGTGAGTGTTAGAAGTAATCCATTTTTCTTTATATCTTTCATCATCATCGCCTCACTACCAAGACCGCTTTACCTTCAAGCATTTGACCGAATGCCCAATTGAATAGTTCAAGTTCACTCATGTCTTTACGGTGTATATTGTCATTACAGTCCATACACCAATCCGTATCTTCTTTTGCAAGAAGTTCATGATTGTAATTTTCACCGCCGCAGTTTTCACAAACACTCGCCTTGTCGTATTCATCAACGACGAGCACTCGTGTAACTATTCCTTCAATATCCATCATTTCTATTTTCATTCCTCTTCCTCTCTTATCGTTTTCACTGATGCACGAACTACAGCACCACGGACATGCGGTGGAAGTAAGTGACCATTGAAAAATGTACCAGTGCAATAGATACTTGGGTATGTTGAAAATGAGTCGTTTGCCTCTAACTTTTGATAGCCATTCGTCACATCCATTACCTCTATGATTTCAGGGCGAGTCAGTGCTGTGAGCGTGTAATGCTCATTACCTACAGTGAAACTGTATTCAGTCATCGCATCATCACCAGCCAACAGACCGTAGTCATATGGCTCAAGAGGCACTACAACATCGCAAACAGGACATGTGATAGAAACATACCATTCCTCTGCAAGTATTACTTCTGATGTAGGCATCGCCATTTCCCTTTCCCCAGTAGTTGACCATTTACCATCTTCCAGCGGGAAAGCAGTGAGTGGTGTGCCACATGCACATTTCCAAGATTGTGCCGATTCTTGCCGTTGCATCATCTCTTGCATGTATTGCTCTTGTGGTGTAAGGGCATCCACATCAAGGAGGTGGACATCGCTTTCGTCAACTGTCCAGCCGATTGACTTAAGCAACAAATTCATACGAATGCGAGCCTGAGCCGCAGTAGGGTTATTGTGCTGATTGAGGAGTTCAAGTGAATTTTCTCCTGTTCTCATATACGAAAGGCCGAGACCCTGTGGTTGCCATAGGCCACCTTCTCGTAATCGCTCAAGTATTTGTCTTGCATGTTCTTCGGGTGTTTGTTCTTCTGTCATTGTAATTACCTCAGTGAAGGATTGCGCTGAACAAAGGCACTTTTTCAAGTTGTTGTTGAATCGGTGTTCCGTTCACAGCCTTACGAGTCATGTCACCAAAGACGCTGTGAACTTTGCTCAAGCGTTCTGTGAGTGTGCTGAAATTGAGAGTGCTACCTTTGAGTGTCGTTTCACCGTCAGTCCAAGTCGGTTTGTGAGTAATAGCGCCAGTCAAGATGTTGTAGACATGGTAAAGTGAGCCTTTGTGTTCATCTTCAACTGCAACCCATGATTCGTTGTTATTAATCCAACCTTGCCCCATGACTCGCCACATGTGTCCACGAGTAATAGCGGAGACATTACCAGCATCGTCACGCTTGATGGTTGGTTTGGTAATCAGTCCTTTCTTCTCACAAATGGTCATGAGTTTTTCAAAGGTATCTCGGTTCACTTCAATATCACGCATAGTTTCAGCCACGATGATTTCTTGTGCTGCGGTTTCAATGACATCCATGATTTGAGATGCCAATTTTTCAAAGTTGTAATTACCAAGTGTATTGACTGTGTGCTTAAGACTGACGACTGTTGCTGCATCACCGAGCATCATACCGTTGGAACACAATAGTTTCTGTGCCATTGCTTGAACTTTGAATGATGAAGAACCGTCAAGGCTGTTGTAGATAACGAAACCGATACGGTAATCACCTGCATTTTGAAAGCCTCGTCGTGTCCATTGTTCGCCAAGTTTTGAGCCTGCGGAATTCCAATCTATATTGCTGGTGACATCAACGAACATCGCTGCTCGCTTCCCTTCATCCCATGCGATGACTTGAGCAGGCCAGCCTCGTTGAGCCGCCATGTCAAGGGCTGGCCCGAATCCCTTACGGTAAGGCATCGGGTAATACGAAGCACTGAATGTTCCGAGATAAGCACCAGCAGGTCGCTTATCATTAGCATATGTCGGATTGAAGATGTGGTAAGCCACTGGTTTACCGTCATTGTCATTGACACGAGCCACTGTTGAACCAGCAGCACCTTCTTCGTGCATGACAAAGGCTGGCTTGCGAGTTGGCTCAAAATCCCAGTTCATACTTTCAACTTTCTTACGACCACCTGAGAACAACATACCGTCAAAGGGTTCATCTGCCAAAGCAAACTGTTCCGAACCGTCATCATTGACAACGGTCACTAAGGGTTGTTGTATCATCCACAGTGGCGCTTCATCTTCGGATGAAGTATTTACAACTGAAAGTGGCTCACCATATTCATAGGCTGAGACAATTTCTAAATGTTCTTCTGTGACATGCAACGGGCTATTGTCACCGATAAGGCTGTTATAGGTCGCTTGGCCTCGCTCGCTTTCGTCTGTTCTTACAAGTACAGCCACACGGTCATTAGAGATACGCTCAAAGCGAGCAATCATGGTACGAGGTAAACGAATACTGTTTACCCCTGCCATTGACGGGTATTCTAATTCCACCATATTCGGTGTACTTTGGGTCACTTTTCCAATCAATACAATATCTTCCATCATATTTATTCCTCTTTGTTTTTCTTATTTATTTTTGTGGTTTACCAAAACCAGCCATTTCCTTTATTGTCGGTTTATAAGGACTTTTGACCAGTCTTTGGAAAATGATATTACGCAGTGCTACCTGCGAAGTGTGTGAGCGCAGCGTTTGAAGTTGCTTGGGCTTTGTTAAAAGCAAGCATGCCTCCATTCGTGCCTCGTAAAATAGATGACCAATTAGGCATCGGTAGTTACCGAGCAGCATATCAGTTGCCCGGTGTTGGTCATACGACCAAGTTTGGTACGGGTGAAATGTTGGCCCATACGATGACAGGTAACCAACTTGCTGAGTTGTACCCTGAGATATTCGTGGGAGAGCAGTTGCATCCCCTACCTGCAAAAGAATCCGATTTAGCCGACTGGTTGATGCAACCAAAAAAACACACAGACGACCCACTATCGTACAGTGAAGATTACATGACCGACAACTACTTTGACTACGGTGCTGATGGCGGTCACGAAGTCATGCCTTTGACATATACCCAAGAATTAGGCCAGCCCATTGAATCGGGGGATAAATGGGGAGATGTCGCTGAACATATTGACTTGAATAATCAGATAAGACAGTTGTACCCTCTCGCCAGTGCGCTTGGTGTTGGTGATACCAAGCCTGAAAATTGGGCTATCATGGAAGGCGGTCTTGACATACCTGCATTATCAACAGCAGGTACTGTCAAAGTCATTGACCCCATGTTTGACTATCCCCGAATGAGGCCATTTTACACACCTGAGTTCATGAGAGAGGCCAAACGCTTTCAACAGGATTTACCCGAACTGAGAGAGTTCGCCCAACCGTGGTACTCAGGTATTGACCAATATGAAAATCCAGCCCTCGCTGAGCAAATATTAGACTCAATTGTTCAGGGAGAGCAAAGTAATTTACAGAATATCCTTAATCCTTTGAATCCCTAATGTAAGTTTTCTTCGGTATGTTGTAGAGTAAATGACTAAATCCCGGCTCACCTGCATACTTCGGGAATACACCTGCTTTGTACTGACCCATAACGGTGTCAGCATCAAGGTTCATGTAAACCGCACGAAGCACAAGTTTACCTACATCTCGTGAGAAGGCTTCCTGTCGCTTGATGATGGCCTCTATGTTGGCAGGTCGCCCGTCAGCCGAACTGTAAACTCTCACTAACTCATCTATTTTCATGAGAATTTCGTAAGCCGTTTGGTAGTGTTCTCCGAGAACAAAAGTCTCCATCCAATCTATTCCTGTCATTTTTTCACCTCAAACAAAAGCACACAAGGAATAGGGAATCCCCTCCTCACATATTTTCTTCGGTTAAGTAATATCCCTCGTGCCTTTTCCACGAGAGAACTATCATCGTTCATCTTAGCGATACCAGCATCCAATACACTTAGCATATCACGCAAGGTATGTGATTCATTCGGATGGAGTTGTAAGCATTTCTTTCCCAATACATTATGAATACTCACTGTTCCTACAGATGAGAAGTCAATCATTCAATCACCTCCTTCCATCCTCGTTCTTCTTTCAATCGTTGCACTAATGCTTTGACTAATCCTTTGCGCTGTTCAGTGTCGCCACCATCAAGCACTGCTTTTACAACATGACGCTTTTCTTCTACCACTCGGTCAAAGTGTTCGTCAATCGTACCGACACAGGATAAGTAAACAGCATGCACATGCTGACTTTCTTGCCCAATGCGGTAGACTCTATCTTCCGCTTGTTCTTCATCAGTGGGAGTCCACTCTCGCTCAAGGAACAAAACGGTGTCAGCCGCAGTGAGTGTGATACCTTCCTTCGCTGCAACTGTGTTACAGATAAGCACATCAATGTGACCTGCTTGGAAGTCGTCTACGATTTCTTGTCGTGACTTGGATGGAGTGTCGCCCGATATGGTCTTTACTCGCTTCTTCATTTTCTCAGCCAAACGGCTGAGAACATCTCGGTGGTGAGTGAATACGACTAACGGTTTCCCCGTTTGTTCGTGATACTGCTCAATCCATTCAGCCGCATAGCCTACTTTGATTTGACCGCAAATGTGACGCAGGTCACTAATCATATTGAGCATCATACCTTGAGGCATGGGCATACCACTGTTGTAATATTCGTCTATCTTTCTCTCCCATTCCTCTTGAGCAAAGTCATAGGGGCTACGGGATTTCTTATCTAAATGGATAGGAAAGAAACTTCGTGTTTTTGGTGGTAGTTCGGGAAGCACTTCGCTCTTGAGTCTACGAATACATAGGTCACGAGTTCGCTCATTGAGTTCCTTTGTATTGGATGCCCCGTCAAAGTTCCAGCCGAAGCCGTCATTGTAAGGGTCACAGTATCGCTGTGCGAAGTTCCAAAACGAGGGGAACTGGTCAGCCTTTAGTAAGTTGAGAGTGTTGAAGAATTCCTTTGGTCGGCTCGTGATAGCCGTACCCGATAATGCAATCACCTTCGCAGTTTGATGACATAGTTCAAGGGTGCTCGTCGTTCTTTGAACTGGTTCGTTGGTTGAGCCTGAGTTCTTGATGTAATGACATTCGTCAAGGATGACAAGCGAAGGGGCTGCGTTCATGAGGGCTTGTTTGTATTTCGTCATCATGTCATAGTTGATGATGATGAAGTCGCTCTCAGGGATATAGGTCGTATAGTCAATGCCCTTACTCTTGAGGAAAGCCTCAGCATCTTTTCTTGAAGATACCTGTTCGTCAGTCGCCCCTCTCTCCTTAGCCATAGCCTTGACTTCGGGCGCACGAATATCCGATACTGAGGATGCGACATGCACTTGTTCGTAAGGCAACCATCTGTTGAGTTCTTTCTTCCAGTTGAATTTGACATTCGCAGGGCAAACGATAACGGCTGGTCGTGCTTCGGGATGAAGGGCTGCGTAGCCAATGGCGGAGATTGTCTTACCAATCCCCATCTCATCACCGATGAGGCAACGGCCATTGCTCATCTCAGCAAAGGCTACGGCCACCTTTTGAAACGGATAGAGGTCAAGTCCTTCGGGGAACTTACCCTCAAGTGATTGGTTAATCTCAGCAAGACGGCTGTCACTCAAAGTGGAGGCACTGCTTATCTCTACACGCTGAATGCTTTCCTGTATGTTTTCTTTCACACCTTCATCCTCCATGATGGCTTCGGCCAGTGGTGGGTAAAGGCTCTCTAACAATGTGTATAAGGTCGTAGCCTGCGATGTTGGAATAGACCAACACTTTTCGTTTTCATGGAACTTACGCCCACTGATACTACGAACAGCAAGGCGAACATCTTCACGCAAGTTAGAGTCTGCGATGTAAGGCCAGTGTAGATATAGCCGTGTGCGCTTCGTCATAGTCCAGCACTCTGAGTTGTTTCGCTGGTTTTCTGTCGGGGCATCGGTGTATGTTCGGATGACCGATGTATCGTAGATACCTGTTGAGTCCAGTAGATTACAAGCCTCTACGATGACATTGGGGTAATTTTGAATACTCCACATCTTGCGCTCAGCCTCCCATTTGAACTTAGGAAAGCCAAGCGTTTGCTTGAGAAGTTCGTTGGTGTCAGGGTTGTACGGATATTTGAGTCCGATGCGTTCACCGAAGGCATCCTTATACAACTCAATACTAATGGTCAAAGCCATCTATTCTTCCTCCTTCAAATCACAAATGCACTCCGAGCCAATTTCAGTATGGATGAGGTTAGGGTCAATTGGACACTCGCACACCTCACAAATCACCACATCAAATACTTTCAATTGCTCATCCATTCTTCATTCCTCCAATAGTGGTATAATCTCTTTCCTCAGCGTTTCGCAGTAGTCTTCCATACAAGGTACATCCTCGTATGCCATCAACTCGGCCTCACGGAATTGCAGTTCTGTAAATGGTCGGTCACTACTGCTAAAGTGTTCGTCAATCGCATTCACGATGAGGCTGTAGCCTCTGTGAAGCAGTTTCATTTCCCATTGTTCCATTCTTCATGCCTCCAAGTATTCTTCGTAGATGTATTCCTCAGTTTCAATTCGTATTTTCAATTGTGGCATTAACCTTCACCTTCGTATCTGTTTTCGCAGGGTGATTGCGTGGTAAGCAAGCACGATGCAATATTTTCAATTCATTCTTCACAATCATGTGGTAAGCGCAGTTACGACAAGTCATTGTATCACACTTATCGCATCCTGTTACCACATCTGTTGTTCTGCATTCTGCACATATTCTTTTCATTCTTCTTCGCCCCCAATATCTTCAATCATTGATTCACCACCACGATAACTAAACGCCAATTGTGACCGCATTCCTTACAAGTAAAATCAAGGTCTTCAACTGTGCTTGAACGAGTAATGACGGAATGTTCATTATGCGATTCGCAACAAACAGGACAATAAGAACCTGTGATATATGTCATTTATGCAACACCTCCATTGTGTTTGATTTTGTTCTGTACTCCATGTTCAGTGCTTCAATCTGCTCTTCCATCTCTTCACGAATGCGCTTAATTTCTTGTGAAACAATTTCTCTCACTTCGTTGGCTGTGTTCATGATGTTCAACACATCAGCAGGGAGAATGATACGGAGGCCAGCAAACATTTCTGTGAGTTTCTTCTTCGCATTGCTGGTTGGTGGGTTATGGTAATACACATACTTGTGCGACTTTACCCTGCGAATGTCGTATTCAAAGTGTTCAGAGAATCGGTGGTCGCTGATGTGTCCGTACAAATGCCCACTCTCAGTGCGATGCACCGTAAGGAACAGACCATTTACTTCGTAATCAACACCTGCAACCGTAATGGGGTCGCCCTCTCTTTCGGGGCTGATACGCAGGTACAGTTGATTGTACTTCGTGTCCTTGTAGTAGGATTGATACTTGTACTTGCCCTGTAGCACACAGTTGTACAGTTTATCGTTGAGGGTAATCGTACCGTACAACCACGAGTGGGCATCATGTCGCTCATCAGTTGCCGTGAACTCCGCCCACTTGCCTTCCATGATTTCTTGTATGTTCATTCTTCTTCGCCTCCTATCGGTACACCTGCTTCTTCTAACTTCTCAACTACCCAGTCACCATTTCTCGGTTGCTCTGCAATAGCCTCAAGCGTGTTCTTCAATGCACCAAGCATTTCCATCATGTGTGCAAAATCTTTCCTTGCTTCGCTCAAAGCGATAGCCATTCTTCTGTAATTTCCAGCCATTCTTCTCCCTCATTTTCTTTATTGTCGGTTTAAAAAAACTTGATTTCAGTCTCTCTTTATCAAATTAGATACATCAACACGGTATGCACCGCTTGACTCTTGCTCGCTTTCCAAGTTGGAAGTCTCATCCGTTTCGCTGGTTTCTTGTGGCGGGGTGACGGGTTCGCCCAAGTCAATCTCATCAATTGATTTACCTGCAAGGTCGCCAAAGCCTTCTTCGTTATCCTCTGTGAACCACATATGATACGGACTTGCCTCAATATATATGCCACACATGCTACACAGACCTTTGATGCTTCGTGCCTCTTTGTTTTCCACACCATCACTTGATTCGGATTCAAGCCAAAAGTCAAATCGGTGCTTGGTCGCCTCGCATCTTTGTAAGGCTTTGAAAGTCAGCATGGTTGCTTCCAACCGTTTCGCTTGTTTTGTCAGTTCTTCTGCTCGTTGTTCATAGTCTTTCATGTTCATTCTTCTTCACACTCCCATGTTCCGCCCTCTCCGTGAATATCTCCATCACCGTTATCGTCATACTTCACCAACTGAATATGGAATGGGTCATACATGTTGATGGAATCAAATGCTTCGTAGGCTGAATGCTGGTCGGGATATGTGATAACAACATGAGGCTCGGCCAAGAAACCTCCCTCTTGTGCATGAAACCATATTTGTATCTCCCACAGTTCGGGTGGTTCGGGTGGCTTGCCGTTCTTCAATAGGTTCTTTGCCAGCCTAATCAAATCAGCCACGCTCTCGCAACCTAAGTTGCACATCTGTTCTTCTTCCCATGCTTCGTCTGTGTAGTTCATTCTTCTTCACCACCGTTCAGTATTTCTATTACCCATGCTATTTTGTCATCTTCATTGAAGTCGGACATATCCATCCCATTTCCATAGATGTCATTCTCCATTTTCCGATATGCTTCAAACACTTTTCTTACTGTATCAATGTCAATCATTCTTCTTCACTCTCCACTGAATCACATACTGCACAAGGATGGCTCAAGTATTCACACCATCCTTCGTCGTGAAACCAAATGTGTACATCATGGTCAAAGTCCATCTGCAACCCATCTATCATCCGATACAGTCGTTTGACTTCGGCTAAAAGTTTTGGTGCGTCTGCGACGATTTGTGCAACAGCCTTATCGTGGAGTTGGTCGGTGATGTGGTAGTCTCCATTCGCACCTCTTTGGAAAAGTTCTCCGTCAATCACCACCAATCTGCATTTGCTATCCCAT